>VFQT010001629.1_pt1 | contig 26229 bp, 21 predicted proteins | sample 3512381 | NCBI WGS metagenome assembly VFQT01 (sample SAMN10412376, study PRJNA504923) | tailings metagenome | isolation source: Relicate 2 Philex TSF3 active mining site | place: Philippines: Tuba, Benguet | collected 2017-08-29
TTCAATGATTGATACGCCAGTGCCTCTTCGATGGGATTGAGGTCAGAGCGTTGTACGTTCTCGATAATCGCGATTTCAAGCATCTCTTGAGGTGTGCTCTCACGGATAACGACTGGTACACAGGTCAAGCCAGCCTTGATGGCCGCTCGTAACCGCCGCTCCCCAGCAATCAGCTCGTATCCACCACTTGGAAGGCGCGTGACGAGTAGTGGTTGCACGATACCGTGTTCTTGAATGGACAACGACAAGTCGGCAATTGCCTGGTCGTCGAATGTCTTGCGTGGTTGATACCGATTTGGACGTACATCGCCAATGGGCACTTCACGGGTGGTGCTGTTACTGTCGGTATTACTTGTTGCTGCGGGAAGAAGTGCGTCAAGTCCGCTTCCTAATCCGCCACGTCGTTTACTCATGCGTTTCCTCCACGAATGTTTAAGCGAGAGAGTAGTTCTTGGGCCACATGGGCGTAGGCGACAGTCGCTCGCCCTTCAGGATCGTATTCTGATAAGAGTTGTCCGTAACTTGGGGCCTCACTGGCGCGTACACTGCGTGGAATGGGAACATTGCAGATATGCACCGGAAAATATTTCCGTACCTCGTCAACCACTTGCTGTGCCAGATTGGTGCGACCATCGTACATGGTCATGACAACCCCGAGAATTGATAGTACTGGATTCAAATGACCATGCACGCGGTCGATGATGTTTTTTAGCTGAGCGATACCTTCAAGTGCTAGAAATTCACACTGCAGTGGCACGAGTACCGTGTTTGCAGCGGCGAGTGCATTGACAGAGACAAAACCGAGCGCCGGAGGACAATCCAACATGATGATATCGTAGTGGGCACGTACTGGCTCAATGGCTTTTGCTAGCCGATAATCGCGATCTTCGGCATCGACTAATTCGACTTGCACTCCGGAAAGACGCTCACTGGCTGGAATGATGTCGAAATTCGTGCGTCTGGTTGGCTGAATTGCTTGAGAAATGCGGTGGGTTCCCATGATGATTTCATACGTGCTGCTCTGTAAATCGCGCTTTGATATTCCTAGACTGGTTGCGGCATTTCCTTGGGCGTCACAGTCAATCAAAAGGACGCGTAAATTGTGCTTGGCAAACTCGCCACAGAGATTGACCGCCGAAGTGGTTTTTCCGACACCACCTTTTTGATTCATGCAAGCAATGATGATGCCTGCACGAGGGGTCGGTAGGGGCTGGTTGAGAACAGTCACAACAATTCTCCTGTGTGTAGATGTGCACATGAGCACGCTGTCGGTGAAGTGATACCGCCGCATAGAGAAAAAAAGATACGCGGTAGTCTGTCAATCTCGTGTTTGTCATTGCTGATTGTACTATATTTTCTTTATTGTATGGAGTACGCTGCTGGTGAGTGTGTTTCACGTGAAACATTGTGGGTCGATAAATGGCCGTAATTCATGACTACTAGTCCGATGCGTAATGAATTGATTATCTTGCGTGTGTGGTATTATCACGTGTTCAGTGTGTATCAGCATGTGATCAATATTCCGAAGTACGCTACAAATATGCTTTAGCTGCTGGAGGATATGCGGTGCGGAGAGTATGCTTGTGTATGCGGATATGCAATAAACTCAGTTTATGTGAGGAACAACAGCGAGCAAAAGAGTATGATATGTGTCAGTTACTGGGAAATTCAGTATGTTTCACGTGAAACAGGTGGTGGAATGTAAGACTGCATATTGATTCATTTGATCATCACCTACGAACAGTACGACTAATGATAATCCACATACGTTATTGTGAATCGGATGGGATGAAGAGATCTGACAATCATGCAATTGTCTGTAATTCCATATTGATGTGTGTTGATTATGAAGTAATCTACATGGTGCAAAAATAAAAGAGAAAATTACTATAGTCTTGATGTTTCACGTGAAACACTATGATAAGTAAAATGCTAAAATAAGTATGTCCATAACAGTGAATTGTTGTGAAATCCCGTTAGTTGGGGAATTGCATTCAAGATGTACAAAATGTAACGAAAGCAGAAGGGAACTGGTTGGAGTGAGATCCTGTTTCACGTGAAACAATAAGGTAAAATATCTGTATCAAGAGGGAAGAAAGAGGAAATGATGCGCATTGCACTATTTATCACGTGTTTCAATGACACCTTGTTCCCCGATACTGGTCAAGCGGTGGTAAAAATCTTGGAACGCCTCGGTCACGAAGTGGTTTTCCCAGAACAACAAACCTGTTGTGGTCAGATGCATTTTAATACGGGATATCAACAACAGGCTCGTCCATTGATTACCAATTTTGTACAGACATTTTCAGAATACGATGTCATCGTTTCACCTTCGGCATCTTGTGTTGGTATGGTGCGTGATATGTACAAGTTGGCTGCGCATACCTATCAAGATAGTGCATTGGCGCAATCGATAGATGAATTAGCACCGCGCGTATACGAATTTTCTGAATTGCTTGTCCATCGTCTACAAACCACCGATGTAGGAGCATATTATCCACATCGTGTTACCTATCATCCAACTTGCCATTCATTACGGGGTATTCGTGTGGGTGATGCACCAGTTCAATTACTGCAAAATGTACGCGGTATTGACTATGTTCCACTTGCCAATAGTGCTGAATGTTGTGGTTTTGGTGGCACATTTGCCGTAAAAAATGCTGATACCTCAATGGCCATGTTGAGCGATAAATTGCGCCATATTCTTGATACCAAAGCAGAAGTCTGTGTGGCCGCTGACAACTCGTGCTTATTGCATATTGGAGGAGCTCTACACCGGCAGCGCACTGGTGTAGCTATTGCGCATCTTGCTGAAATACTTGCCATGGAGGAATCGTGATGAAACCGAATTCCGTCATTATCGATTTGTCACCACGTTTCGAAGAGGGTGCCAAACAGGCATTACAAAACACCCAGCTGCGGCGCAACATCGGAAAAGCCACGCAGACGATTCGTGGGAAGCGGCATCATGTAGTGTCTGAGCGAACAGACTGGGAAGCACTACGCACAGCCGGGCAGCAGATTAAAGCTGAAGTCATGGCCAATCTCGATCACTACCTGCTGCAACTCGAAGCGCAGGTACAGGCTGCTGGTGGGCACGTGCATTGGGCGAATGATGCAGATGAAGCAAACGCGATTATCACTGAGTTGATTCAGCGTACAGGCACAACCGAAATCATCAAAGTCAAGTCATTAACGACCGATGAAATTCGCCTGAATGAAGCACTAGAAGCAGCAGGCATTCAGCCGATTGAAACCGATCTCGCCGAACTCATCATTCAACTCGCTCACGAGAAGTCTTCTCACATTCTGGTGCCAGCCATCCACAAAAACCGTTCTGAAATCCGCGCACTATTCCAAAAAGCCATGAACTTACCCGATTTAACCGATGAGCCAGCAGAGTTAGCTGCTGCAGCACGGCGATTCTTGCGTGAGAAGTTCATGTCTGTTAAGGTGGCGACTAGCGGTGCTAATTTCGGTATTGCAGAGACTGGTAGTATTTGTGTGGTGGAATCAGAGGGAAATGGGCGCATGTGTTTGACCATGCCCGATGTACTGATTAGTGTGATGGGGATCGAGAAGATCCTACCACGCTGGCAAGATCTAGGTGTGTTCATGCAACTCCTACCGCGGTCTTCGACTGGTGAACGCATGAACCCATATACGTCAATATGGACGGGAGTCCATGCTGGAGATGGCCCACAAGAATTCCACTTGGTTCTGCTCGATAATGGTCGCAGCAACGTATTAGCGGATGCCGTAGGTCGACAGACGTTGCATTGTATTCGCTGTAGTGCCTGTATCAATATTTGTCCTGTCTACGAACGAACAGGTGGTCATGCATACGGATCGGTGTATCCAGGTCCGATAGGTGCAATATTAACGCCACAGCTCGTAGGAACAGCGCACGCCTCATCATTGCCGTACGCGTCATCGTTGTGTGGAGCATGTTATGACGTATGTCCGGTCAAAATCAATATCCCTGAGGTGCTGGTGCATATGCGTGGACGAGTGGTTGCAGACAAGCAGCAACAGAACTTTGGTTTTGATGGTGAAGCATTGGCGATGCAGGCAGTAGCATTCATGTTTTCGGATCAGCAGCGTTATGAGTTTGCGCAATGGGCTGGTGGGGTTGGTCAAATCCCGTTTGTTCACAATGGATATATCGAGCAAGGTCCTGGTCCTTTGGCGGATTGGACCAAAATGCGTGATCTCGTTGCGATTCCCAAGCAGTCATTTCGCCAGTGGTGGCGTGAAAGGAACACGCATGACAACGAATCGTGAGCGCATGCTTGCGCGTATTCGGCGTGCCATGGATCAAGGGAGTGGCTGGCAGCATGCTCCATCGCAGGCACCCGATTATCGGATACATGATGATATTGACGCCACCGAGCGAGTGAGCATGTTTGCGGAGCGAGTGCGAGAATACAAGGCGTGGGTAGGAATTACCCGGCCCGAGCAGCTGCAACAGATGATTCAGGAGCGATGTACGGTGCGACAGGCACAGCACCTGCTCGTGCCACCCGACTTCCCACAGCATCTCATCCCAACAACGATCACAGCGTTGGTTGATCAGCAACTATCGGCTGAACAGATTGCACAGAGTGATGGGGTGATTACCGGGGCTGCACTAGGAATTGCCCCCACCGGGACGATAGTCCTGAATGGTGGTTTCATGCAAGGGCGGCGCATGTTGACCTTGTTGCCCGATTACCATTTGTGCATCGTATACGCAGAGCACATTGTCGCTGGTGTCCCGGAGGCGTTTCAACGACTGGCACCAACCGCAGCGCAGCAACCATTACTGACGTTGATTTCAGGGCCATCAGCGACATCAGACATTGAGTTGAATCGTGTTGAGGGTGTACATGGGCCACGCACACTTGATGTCATCATCGTAGCGGAATAGGCCACACACTACTTTGGTGCGACGACGATGATTTCTCCGTGCATGTTTTCGTGCTTGGGCCCACAGTAGATACTACACACAAAAGGGTAGATCCCCGGTTGCGAAAATGTGTAAGTGGCTTGGGCAATATGCCCTGGCATGATAATCAAGGTGGGGAATGAGGCAATGGTGAGCGAGTGATTGACGTCCATGCTGGTAGCCACAATGGTAACGGTACTATTCACCGGTACGGTAATTTGGGCCGGCATGTCACGGGGTTGGCCGATATCGTACATCCACTGTTTGGCAACGAGGTGCACTGTATAGTGCACCTCGTTGTCGGTATGAACGCCTAAATCACGAAAAAGCGTCAGATTCAAGCGATTTGGATCAATACTGCCATTGACAGGTGGTGTTCGCACCTGTAGCACGATGACATACGCTGCTAGTAGTGTCAATGCAACGCCAATCACCAATCCGATGCCAAGTAGGACAGCCTGTTGTTTGCGTGATAATTGCTTTAGAAAAACCACTTAGCGATACCCAGTATTCCTTGTTTCCATGGCACACGATGTGACACACCGCTTGCGTTGGCAAACGAGGCCAGATTAGCGATATACCAATGGTAATTACGAATGAGGGCTTGTTTATTCGAAAATTGTGGCGTGTATCCGAGTTGTTTCTCCGCCTTTTCAATAGAGACAAACGAATCGGTGACGGCAGTTTCGTAGACCCACTTGTACAGTGGTGAAAGCTTGAGGGCTTCGAGGAAACGTAGCGTCCAGATGACTGGGGCAGCCGGCAGTGGTACGATGCGTTTACCGAAACCGGCTTCGTCCAACACGGCCTGATAGTCTTCGCGCATGGTGGTGAATTCTTTGGCGCCCACATTGAAGGTATCGTTGACGATGCTGTCTGCGAGCGTAGCACACAAATAGATGGCTTGACACAGGTCTTCTACGTCCAAGAACTGATAGCGGTTATTGCCACTACCAATCATGGGGAAGCCGTGCCCATCTTTGGCCCAATCGTACAGTAGTGCAAAAACGCCGAGTCGCTCTGGTCCAACAAAAGACTTGGGGCGCAAAATGGGTACCACCATGCCTTGGGCACGAAAATCTTCGCAGATCTTCTCTGCGGCGACTTTGGCTTCGCCGTACGGACCAACACCGACCAAGGTATCGTTTTCGAAGAGGGGGTGATGATCGGGGATGCCGTAGACGGCGGTGGATGAAATGTGGATAACCCGTGGAATACTGCGAGCCTGAGCCGCCATCAGCACGTTGCGGGTGCCATCGAGATCGGTGGTACGGATGTCGTCAGGCGTATACAACGGTAACGCAGCAGCGGTATGGACGACGAGATCACATCCATCCATGGCAGCCGTGAGAGCTGATAGGTCACGGATGTCGCCAGTAATGGCTGTGATTTGTGACTGTTCGGGGTAATCGAATGGTGCGATGTCATAGCTGACCACCTGATGCCCACGTGCAAGCAGGTAACGAGTGAGATTAATGCCGAGAAATCCGGCGCCACCGGTAATAAGTACACGTTGTGGTTGCATGTTGTCCTTCTTACGAATGATATTGACCGTTGGTGAGATGCTTTTCGTAAAACATTATCTATAGAAATGCTCTACGAAAAGCAATAAATCACCAAAAAAGCCATACACTACTCTTGATAATCTGCCATGCGTTGCGTCAAGCGATCGAGCTGTGCTTCGGCCGCGGCGAGGTTATCGCGCTCCCGTTGGACGATATTTGCGGGAGCCTTGCTGGTGAACGATTCATCAGCGAGGCGGGCGCGGCGGCGTGCGACATCGGTTTGGGCGGCTTCAAACTCACGACCGAGACGTTGGCGTTCGGCATCGAGGTCAATCATGCCAGCTAGTGGGATGAAGATTTCGACATCGCCAATCACGACGGTAGCTGCCAATTTGGGGCGTACGGCTAGCTCAGCGACAAAGGTGCTTTCGGCTTGGGCGATACGGGCCAACCGTACGAGGAGGGCCTGTTGCTCGTTGAGGGTGTCGACATGTGGCGATACGATGGTGACACCGATGAACTTGGCGGGCTCGACTTTGTACTCCGAACGCACATTGCGGATGCCAACCACGATATCACGCAACAATGCGACGGTGCGCTCAGCAGTTGTGTCAATCAACGCAGTGCCAGACTGCGGATATTCAGCGTACATAATCGACTCAGCGTTCGTACCATGCTGGACGCGACCGGTCAGGTACTGCCACGCCTCTTCGGTGACAAACGGCATGAACGGATGCAGCAGGCGCAACGCACCCTCGAGCACCGTGTAGAGCACTTCCTTGGTCAGTAGTTGTCGGCGTTCATCAGTATTGTCGAGTTGGGCCTTCGCCATTTCAACATACCAGTCAGCAAACTCACTCCACAGGAATTCTTGGATTTGGCGGCCTGCCTCACCATAGTTGTGCCCACGCATCAAACGATCGACATCGTTGACGAGGTGTTGATACCGCGACAAAATCCAGCGATCGACCACAGTATATGGGTAGTTGAGCAGGCAATGCCCGGTGACAATCGCCGATGTATCCGGCTTCCAATCTCCAAAGCGGCCCAATACGAAACGGGTCACATTCCAGAGTTTGTTGGCAAAGTTGCGGCCGGATTCGATGCGCTCGGGGTTGAGATTCAAATCTTGGCCCGGTGAGCTACTAGTGGCCAGGGTGAAGCGCAGGGCATCGGTGCCAAATTGGGCCATAATCTCGAGTGGGTTGACTACGTTGCCGTAGGTCTTGCTCATTTTACGACCATCTTTGTCTCGCACCAGACCATGTAAGTAAATGGTCTCAAAAGGAGCTTGACCGGTCAGGTAGCAACCGAGCATCATCATGCGCGCCACCCAGAAGAACAAGATGTCGTACCCGGTTTCCATGAATGTGGTGGGGTAGTAGCGCTGGAGGTCGGGCGTATTGTCGGGCCAGCCTAGTGTTGAAAATGGCCACAGACCGCTCGAAAACCAGGTGTCGAGTACATCGGGGTCTTGGGTGACGCCAGGGCCGACTGGATCTGGATCATCAGGGCCGGGGACAATCATCTCGCCATCGGCGGTATACCACACTGGTATGCGATGCCCCCACCACAGCTGACGACTAATACACCAGTCTTGGATGTTTTCGAGCCAATGAAAATAGACACGCTCGAAGTTTTCGGGCACAATTTTGGTCGTCCCGGAGCGAACTGCTTCGAGTGCCAAATCGGCTAGTGGCTGCATGCGCACAAACCACTGCTCACTCAACAACGGCTCGATGATTTCGCCACCACGTTGGCTGATGCCGACGGACATGCGATGCGGCAATGTGGCGACAAGCAATCCTTCGCGTTCGAGGTCTACTAGGATCTGCTTGCGGGCTGCAAAGCGATCGACACCCGCATAACACCCGGCCTTGTCATTGAGGGTGGCATCACGGTTCATGATGTTGATGAGGGGTAGACCTTGGCGTTGAGCCACTTCGTAGTCGTTATAGTCGTGTGCCGGCGTGATTTTGACGGCACCAGTGCCGAATTCGGGGTCAGCGTGCTCGTCTGCCACAATGGGAATTACTCGGCCGACCACCGGCAATAGCACCGATTTACCGAGTAAGTGTTTGTAGCGGGGGTCTTCGGGATTGACGGCCACGGCCACGTCGCCCATCAGTGTTTCGGGGCGAGTGGTGGCAACCGTGATATATTCGCCGGCTGCAGCTGCCCAGGTGCCACTCTGCCACTCGCCAGGCTGCCAATCACCGGCGACGGGGTAGCGAATGTGCCACATGTGCACGTCGCGCTCTTCATGCTCGACTTCGAGGTCCGACACGGCAGTCTGCAGGTTGGGTGACCAGTTGACGAGGCGTGTGCCTCGGTAAATCAGGCCATCGTCATGGAGGCGCTTGAAGGCCGTGCGTACTGCCCGAGAAAGGCCAGGATCAAGGGTAAAGTGCTCACGACTCCAGTCACACGATGCCCCAATACGGCGAATTTGGTGGGTAATCTTGCCACCGAACTCTTCCTTCCATTCCCAGGTGAGTTTTTCGAAGGTTTCGCGGCCCACCTGCAAGCGACTGGTCCCCTGGCGTTGCAATGATCGTTCAACCTGGAGTTGTGTGGCAATACCTGCGTGATCGGTGCCTGGTACCCACAGCGTCGGGTTGCCACACATGCGTTGCCATCGAGTAATGATATCTTCGATGGTGACAAACATGGCGTGCCCCATGTGAAGCTCACCCGTCACGTTGGGTGGTGGCATTGACATGACAAACGGTTTTTTGTCGGGATTGTCTTTGGGTTGGAAAAACCCGCGTTGCTCCCACCAGGCATAGAGTTGTTCTTCGACCTGTTGAGGCTCATACGCCTTGGCCATCTCGTCTGACCGTTCAAATGATGACATAGTTCACCCATTCACAAATGATTTGTTGTTTGCATTATATGTGAAAACATCCTCCCATGGCGAATCACCAGGCAGGCGTATGCGCATTGGCATGTATGGTACCCTACAAAATTTGGGAAATTGTAGTGACAATCAAGCCTTGATTCACAAAATAGTCGAGTACCGCTGGGAGGGCATCGGCTGTCGATTGATTGCCACAGTGCGCCAGCAAAATGGCACCGTTGCGTTTTTCAGCAGCTAAGGTATTGGTAAGGCGGTCTACAATGAATTCAGCGGTTTTGGGTTCACCCACAGAATCGAGACTGTCGAGCGTCCAAAAAATGGGCAAATAACCGCTGGCTGCCACAGTGCGCAAGACGCGCTCATCATAGGCTCCATAGGGTGGGCGGAAGTAGGGAGCGGGCCATGTACCGGTCGTTTCATACAACGCCTGAGCCATGGCTTGCAACTGCTGCGAGATCTGTGCATCGTCGAGCGTGCGGAAGTCCACATGATTCATGGAATGATTGGCGACCTCATGCCCTTCAGCAACGATGTCACGGGTGAGCTCTGGGTTTTGCAGAATCCAGTCTCCCGTCAAAAAAAATGTCACATGGACCTGGTATGTGGCCAGGGTGTCCAACATTTGGCGTGTCGGGGCGCTACTCGCTCCGGCATCAAGGGTCAGGGCAACCGCTGGTCGATTGGCACCGCGTTGCACAATGATGGCCTGAGCAGGGAAGTCTGGCACAATGGTTTGTTGGGGGATGATGAGTGGCCGCAACGGTTGAATCGCCCCAGCCAGGCGATTGTAGCTGGTGATGAGCTCGACAGTTGATCCCGATTGCTCGGCAAGCTGTGCCACATCATCGCCAGATTTGCTCCGGTATGCCACGTATGCTTGTGCTGTGGCAGTGGCGGTCGCCGTGGGAGGGATAATTGTGGCGGTTGCGGTGGGTGGGATAATTGTGGCGGTTGCCGACGCGGGTATGGCCGTTACAGTGATGGCAGATGCCGGTATCGCCGTCGCTGTGCTGATTGGTATCTGTGTTGCTGCCAGTGTGGCAGTGCCAGAGACACGTTGAGCAGCGGGTGTGTACCAGATGCTCCACACCCGCTCACCAGCGGCAATGACCGCTATGATGGTAATCACCACCAATAGCACAAACGGACGATATGCAGGTTTCATGCCTTGATTTGTACCTGTTTGGTGAGCATGGTGTCGAAAAGAGCTCGTTGTTCTTTCGAAAAAGCGCGCTGCGGGATGGCAATATAATTCCATGAACCATAGACCAACAACAGGTAGCGTTGATTTTCAACCAGCGAGTTAAACCGATTCCAAGCAAACGTGGCAGTGCGGCTACTATTGCTGAGCTCGATACCCTGTTCAGTGACGCGGAGCGTGTAGCGTCGATCGGGGATGCCAAAGCTACTCATTACCGTCAAAATCAATGGAATCGGATCAAGAGCCAGCAACAGTCCAATGACAATCAACAGTAGTTGATTGCCACCAAAGCCAAGGGACAACCCTTGGTAGGTGGCAAAGACGACCAAAATCAAGGCCACAATCTGGTAGACCCGGTGCTTGGTAGTGCCAGATTGATATAACTGCGCAGCAGCGAGTACATCACGCAGCTCGCGTTCGAACCGCACTTCGAGTACGTCTGGTGTCGTCATGGGATGTAAATCTCCTGTCCTACAACCAAGTTGTTGGGGTTTTGTAGCATGGGATTCGCTTCTTCGATTTGCTCGGTGGTGACCCCAAAACGTGCCGCGATTTGCCCGAGGGTTTCACCCGCTTTGACGTAGTACAAGGTCAGGTCTGCTGCCACTGTGGGCACCAAAATCAACTGCTCATTTGTATTCGCTGGTGCCGTAGTCGGTTCTACTGCGGCAGTTTCACCATCTGTGCTCGTGCTTTCGCTAGCGGTCGTATCTTCTTCACCGGAAGCGACCGTACCGTCTTCATTGAGCACGACTTCACCGCTGATGACTTCGGTGTCGCTGATGATTTCGCCTTCGCTGAGCTCAGTGGTGGGCTCAACCATGGGTGTCATGGTGGGTTCGAGGGTCGGTGTTGCTGTCATGGTGGGGATAGGGGTGATGGTCACTTCGGGGTATGGAGTCGGCGAGCCTTGGATCTCGACATCCAACTCGAGGATATCGCTCGACACGTCCACCGGTCGATTTACCGATGCCACCGGTAGCAACAACGTCACATTGCCAATGCGCAGACTACCGATTTTGATGCTGGCCAAGCCAAGCACGGCACTCACAATGACAATGGCGATGATGGCCGCAACCAGCGTAGTGGCACTGCTCGGGAGAAAGCGCGCAAACATGCGCAGTACCAAAGCACCCACAAACGGGAGTACTAGGGCAATCAGAAGTAATACAGTAATGACAGATTGAGACACGCCAAACCTCCCACGTAGTTAGTGCTCTGTTAAGTGTACAACAGTGACGCCCTCGCCTCCATTGGCGCCGCCACCGCTGAGGGATTTTACCTGCCGGTGTTGTTTGAGTTGATCACGGAGTGCCTGTCGCAATGCCCCCATCCCCTTGCCATGAATGATGCGCACAAACGGCAAGCCTGCCCGGAAGGCGTCATCGACGTAGCGGTCGACACGCTCGCACGCTTCGGCGGCTCGCATGCCGCGCACGTCGAGCTCGAGGGCCACGTTGGGTGTCGAGGGGACTGCAGTAGCCGGTGTGGCACGTACTTCGGGCTTGGCCTTGGTCAGACGCAAATCAGACAGATCGACCGTCAGACGGAAGCCACCCACTTGGACTTCGGCAGTTTGATCCTCGACTTGAATCGCCACCACATCCCCGGTGAGATTAATCGATGGCACAAATACCGCATCACCCACCTGCAGTGGTCGAGCAACTGGTTCTGGAGCGGTGACGGTCGGAGCCTTCTGGCGCCGTTGCTGCTGGAGTTGCTTGACCCGTGCTTCTTGGACTTCATTGGCCTGTTGTTGGGCATCTTCGAGCCATTTTTTGGTGACAGACACCTGTTGGACGTCGTCACGTAGGCGTCGTAAATCGGTACGGGCCTGACGTACTTCTGCTTCAATGGCCGCAATGGCTCGTTGTCGCTCTTGCTCGAGGTCGGCCTCGAGTTGTTGTTGTCGCTGCTGGGCCTGAACCTGTAGTTGCAACGCTTCGGCTTTGGCTTGTTCGGCTTGGGCCAGCAACGTAGCAGCTTCGTGGCGCTCACGTTGGATGGCGGCCAACAACGCATCAGCCTGCAATTCTTGGGCCGGCACCACATCACGTGCCCGATCAATAATGCGGCGATCAAGCCCTAGGCGGGTGGCAATAGCCAAGGCATTCGAACGCCCTGGTACCCCAATCATTAAGCGATAGGTGGGCGACAGGGTTTCGGCGTTGAACTCCACCGAGGCGTTTTGTACGCCAGGTGTGTTGTGTGCATACGACTTCAAATCGGCATAGTGCGTGGTGGCAATCATGAAGACCCCATAGGTGATGAGGTGTTCGATGATGGCGCGGGCTAATGCTGATCCTTCGACGGGATCAGTGCCAGCCCCGAGTTCGTCAAAAAGCACTAACGACGGGAGGTCGTCGGCGAAAACAGCCGCCTGCGGTTGCCATTCGTTCGGAGCCAACTGGGTGCGCACCTCGGTGCTCACGACTTCGACGTGGTTTTCGAGATGCCCCAAAATCCGAATAATGTTGGTCATGTGCGACGAAAAGGTCGACAAACTCTGTTCGATGCTCTGCTCATCCCCGATGTCGGCGAAAATGCGCCCGAAAATAGGCAAGCGTGAGCCGTCGTTGGCTGGAATGAACAACCCAGACTGCGCCATCAGGGCCAACAGTCCGGTCGTTTTTAGGGAAACGGTTTTACCACCCGTATTGGGACCAGTAATCAACGTGACGCGTGTCTGATGCGGCATGGTGATATCAATGGGGACCACGTGGGCGGCGTCAATGAGCGGATGCCGTGCCTTGACAAGGTGAATTTCAGGGTCGACACCCTGCATCACATCAATCATGATGGGTTCGATGGCCCGCAACTGCCCTGCGAATTTGGCTTTGGCAAAGGCGAAATCCAACTCGGCCAAGGCCTTGATGCCGCTGCTAATAGCAGGAGCTTGACCTGCCACCATGTCCGATAATTCGGCCAAGATGCGCGCAATTTCATCGGCTTCGTCGAGTTGTAGCTCACGCAGTTTGTTGTTGAGCTCAACCACGACCATCGGTTCGATGTAGAGTGTGATGCCTTTGCCCGATTGATCGTGTACGAGCCCTTTGACCATGCGTTTGTGGCTGGCCTTGACGGGCACCACATAGCGGCCGTTGCGCACTGTGACAATCGACTCTTGCAATGCATCACTATATTGCCCTGACGACACAATGTGCTGCAGGCGTTCTTGGACACGTCCCATCGTGATGCGGATATCGCTCCGGAGCGATGCGAGTTTGGCACTCGCAGAATCCAGGACTTCACCATCGTGATTAATTGATCGCTCGATGCGCTCTTCGATGGCTGGTAGTGTGGGAAGCTCTTGAATGTATGCAATTAAATGGGGCACAATCGTGGCGTCGCTTTTGCCGAGCAGTTGCTTGAGGCGCCGCATAGCCCCGAGTGAACGTGCCACGTCAAGCAAGGTGCCAGCATCGAGCACGCCACCACGTTGGGCGATTTTGGCGGCATCACGTACATCACGAGCCGCCCCAATGGTGAGATCGGGGTTTTGCGCTAGCAAGTACACCGCTTCACGGGTGTGTGCCAGCTGTTGGGCAATGACGAACGCATCTGCCGAAGGCGCCAATGTGTCAATAATCTGCTTGCTTGCCGAAAAGCTGGCGTAGCGTGCCAGCATGCCACGGATGGTCGGGAATTCAAGAGTGTTTAGGGTGTGCTGGGGAATGGTCATTGTTGTATGGTCTCTGTATTCGGAAAAATATCGTAGATGTCGCTAAAGACAAAAGGATCGATGAGAGTAATCACGGTCGGTGTCAGACTTTGCCGCAACACGGGCAGCGTGCGTGATTCGGAGATGGTCGTCAGGTTGGTCTGCGACAAAAAAAACGTGGGCATGTCTGGCTCGATGGCGACAAATTGTAATTGCAAAAACAAACTGGCAAAGAGCGACCAAACGGCCAACCACGTGATGAGCGAAACCGTCATGGCCATCAGACGACCCGCACTACCAAAAATGGTGGGCTGTACGAATCGAAAGGTGTAGGACCCCATAGTCATCAACACACTTGCTGACAGCAAAAACACCACGATGAACGCGATGATGAGACTTTCGACCAGGTTGTAATTGGCGACGAGATGAATGGAATCGCCGATACGCTGGAAGTACAATCCGGCCAAGAGTACACATGCATAGGCGATGACGGCGATGACTGCAGTACGAATGAGCCCTTGCCACACTCCGACAATCAATGCCCCAACCACGACGATGCCGGTAAGGATATCGTAGAGATTCATGCTTCCTCCTTGGCAGTTTGTGCCTCGTCGTCAGTATAGCATATGGCCGTCAATATCTGCATTACAATGCTGTATGGTAGAATAATCTTGGTAGGCAAAATCATGCGATTGCGCACCATGTACTCATACAGAAAGATTGAAACAACACCATGAAACTAACAAATATCCTCGTTATCGTCGCAGTATGTGTGCTGGCCTATGTTTGGTGGAGCAACAATCAAGCCCCTGTCCAGCCTGAAACACCTGTCACAGACGATCCTATTGAAGTCATCGCCACTGAGGTACCACCGGCAGAAAGCGCTCCACAAGGGCGGGTCGTCGAATACACTGAAGCCGAAATTAATGAACGCTTTGCTACGTTTGGCATCGAAGGCGCTCAAATGACAGGTGTCACCTTGCTACAAGATACCGTGGTCATCGGTTTTGCGGTCGGCGGTCTGCAAAGCGAAATGCGCATGGGAGTGCAAGCCATTGACGGATCTGTTCGGATTCAGAACCCCCAAATCGAAGGCCTGTTGGGCTCGCTGTTGCCGGTCGATCAGGTGGTGACTACCATTGAAGACCAAATTAACCAGCGTATCGTGCAACAAAGTCCGGTCACGGCCATTCAAATTGTGCCTGGGGCCATCGTGGTGACCTATAGCGAGTAGCACGGCGTACGGCACCAATCCGGTATGTACTGATGTGCCGTGGTAGAATACTGTATAAGCAAGCAAAACGAACACGTTTGCACCATCGATGTTACGAGGAGAGACGGCATGTCTGGATCGTCAGACCAACTCTATCGCATTCGCCATTCAGCAGCTCACGTGATGGCCCAGGCGGTACGCGAATTATTCCCCGATGCTGGGATTGCGATTGGCCCGCCCATTGACGATGGGTTTTACTATGACTTTGATTTGCCGCGTGCCCTGACGCCAGACGACCTGAGCGACATTGAATCGCGTATGCGTCGCATCATCAAGGGCAAGCACGCCTTTGTGTACCGTGAAGTCACTGCCGATGAAGCACGTGCCTTGTTTCATGATCAACCCTACAAACTCGAATTAATCGACGGTTTGGCTGCTGGGCAAGATGAAAACGGCTCCAATGCCCAAGGTTCGGCCGTTGTCATCTCTACTTATCGCCAAGACACCTTCGAAGACTTGTGCCGTGGTCCACACGTGGCCAATACCAGTGAAATCCCTACCGATGCCTTCAAGTTGATGAGCGTGGCTGGTGCGTACTGGCGCGGTGACGAAAAACGTCCACAGTTGCAGCGCATTTATGCGACTGCGTGGGCCTCCAAGGATGAGCTCGAACGGTACTTGTTCCAACTCGAAGAAGCCAAACGCCGCGATCATCGCCGCTTGGGCCGTGAACTCGGGTTGTTCTACTTTTCCGAAGATGTCGGCCCTGGTCTGCCACTGTTTACCCCCAAAGGCGAGATGTTGCGCTATTTGATGGAGTCGTACGTGCGTGATACGCAGACACGCTACGGCTATCAACACGTGTGGACGGGGCATTTGGTCAAGGAAACGCTGTACCACAAGTCGGGGCACTACGACAACTACCGCGACTCAATGTTCCCACCCATGATTGACGGCGATATTACTTTCCGCCTCAAACCAATGAACTGTCCGTCACACATGACGTTGTTCAAAGAAATGGGTCGGCATTCGTACCGCGAATTGCCCATGCGTATGGCGGAATTCGCCACGTTGTACCGCTACGAAGACAGCGGTGCTTTGAGTGGTCTAACGCGCGTACGCTCGCTGACTCAAGACGATTGTCACGTCTTTTGTATGCCCAGCCAGATTCAAGACGAGTTCAGTTTGTGTCTGAAACTCATCACCGAAATCCTGAGCACCTATCAGCTGACCGATTATCGCGTGCGTTTGTCGTTGCGTGGTGACGAAGGCAAGTTCGTCAAAGACGACGACAAGTGGGAGCTTGCCACCAATGCCCTCAAGTCGGCTCTCGACGCCAACGGTGTGGCCTACGAAGCCGTCGCTGGCGAAGCCGCATTCTACGGTCCCAAGGCAGACTTTTTGGCCAAGGACGCCCTCGGTCGTGAATGGCAGTTGTCGACCATCCAGGTCGACTTCATTCAGCCCGAGCGTTTGGGTGTCGAATACGTCGGCGAAGACGGTCAGATGCACACGCCGGTGTTGATCCACCGTGCGGTGACTGGCTCGACCGAGCGTTTCTTGGGTGTCATCATCGAGCACTTTGCTGGGGCGTTCCCAGTGTGGTTGGCTCCGGTACAGGCCGTGGTCATCCCCATTTCTGATGAAAAGCACGGTGCGTTTGCCCATGAAGTGCAAGCACAACTCGAGGCTGCTGGCATGCGTGTGCAGGTCAACAACGGCCGTGATCGTATGCAGGCCAAAATTCGTGATGCACAGCTCCAAAAAATCCCCTACATGTTGATTGTGGGTGATCGAGAAGCAGCTGCTGGGGCAGTGGCTGTGCGTACCCGCACGGGCGAAGATCTCGGTGCCTTGCCTGTGGCCGATTTCATGGCACTCGCTCTGTCTCAAATCCAGAGCAAAGCGTAGTGGTGATTACTACCCACGCCCGTGAGTCATATTGACTCACGGGCGTGTCGTACAAAAGGATTGTGTGTATGCGTCGATTTATTTTTGGGCTTGTTTTTGGATTGTTGGTCGGCACTGCTGTTGGGGTATGGTGGCTGCGACGCATTGGCAAGTGGGATGACCCCAGTAGCATGATTGGATCGCTGGTGGCAGTGGCCCGTGAAGCTGCCGCTGCCCAAGAAGCCGAACTGTGGGCCAAGTTTCAACAACAACAGCAGTCCACCGATACTGATGAGGCGACGTTCTAGGGGGAGTTGTGCATGTTGCGTAAGGCTCTGTCTATCGTTCATTCGGACAAAGAATGGTGGAAGGCTATCGGGATAAGCGGTCTGTGTGGCATCACCATTGTGGGCTACCCGATTGCTGCCGGCCTGGTTGTCGAACACATGGAAAATACTCGCAAGGGCTTTGCAAGCCCACTACCGCCATTCATTGATTGGACCACGCGCTGGTTGATGGGTTTGTTTGCCTTGCTCATCGACTTCCTCTTTTATATGATGCCGCTCATGATTGCCGTGGTCATCTTCTTTTGTGGTGGCTTGACACTCGTCATGCGCAGTAGCGAAGCCGGCCAAGGTGTGCTCGTGTGGTCGTTCGTGGCCGGACTCGGCGGTTGGTGGCTGTTGATGTTCCTCACAGGTGTGTCGGCGGTGGGGCGTTTGGTGTATCTCGACGACAGTGGACCCGAACGTGCCTTGACCGGGTTTTCGCTCCGTGAAGCACTGCGCAAGGGCGCACGCGGGCGCTACTTGCGGGCCCGCTTGGCCAGTCTGCCCCTCTACATTCTGCCGGTGGCCTTGTTTGCGTTCATCCCCATGGCGCTCGACCTCGGTGGTTGGGGTGGGCGTATTGCTGCTCTGGCACTCTTTTGGCTGTTTATGAGCAGTCTGACCTATGTGCACGTGGTGACCATGTTGGTGTACTACCAGGTCGACCAAGAACTCGCCCATTCGGCATATGCGCGACCGCAACTCGGCGAATAAATTATTGGCATAATCGATACAACACCGCCACTGAGTGTAACTCAGTGGCGGTGTTGTGTTTGTTGGTGCTGGTGATATGCCTAAATACTCTGCCCCTTGAATTGACTCGTGTAGAGTTGATGATACAGCCCCTGGCGATCGAGCAGTTCATCGTGGGTGCCTTGCTCGACGATTTCGCCGCCGTTGATGACCAGCACTTGGTCGGCATCACGGATGGTGCTGAGGCGATGTGCAATCACAAAGCTGGTGCGCCCTTGCATCAAACGCAGCAGTGATTGTTGGATACGTACTTCGGTGCGGGTGTCGACACTGCTGGTCGCCTCGTCGAGGATCAAAATCCGGGGATCTGCCAAAATTGCGCGGGCGATGGCCAACAGTTGTCGTTGACCCTGACTCAGATTGCCGGCGCGCTCCGACAACATGGTCTGATAGCCATCAGGTAGCTGGCGAATAAAATAATCGGCATCAGCCAGCTCAGCTGCTTGGATACATTCTGCGTCGCTGGCCCCTAAGCGCCCGAAGCGGATATTTTCCATCACCGTGTCTGAAAACAAGAACGTGTCTTGCAATACCAAACCAAGTTGGTTGCGCAAGTGGGATTTGGGAATGGAGCGAATGTCGACGCCGTCAATCAAAATACTGCCCTGGTTGATTTCGTAAAAGCGGCTGAGCAAATTGATGATGGTGGTTTTGCCTGCGCCGGTGGGCCCCACCAAGGCAAACATCTGACCAGCGTTGGCCCGCAGTGTCATTTCTTTGATGATGGGTGTGCCCGGGTCGTAGGCAAACTGTACCTGTGCAAATTCCACGTGCCCTTGGATGTTTTGCGCCGGAGTATTGGCACTGCTGTGGTCGACTTCTGACGGGATATCCATTATCTCGAAGACACGCTCGGCGCCGGCGAGTGCCCCTTGAATGGCGTTGTACATGTTGGCTAATTGTCGTAGCGGGTTGATGAAGTTTTGGGCGTAGATGATGAATGTGGCGATGACGCCCACCGTGACTAGGTCACGCAGTGCCAGCCAGCCGCCGAATGCCGCCAGCACAATGATGAAAAAATTGCCTAGCACACTCGTGAGCGGCATCAGCAGGAGTGCATAGTTGTTGGCGGTAACGCCGGCGACATAAGCCTCTTGATTGTGCTTGCGAAAGGTGTCGATGACCGATTCATTGCGTCCAAACGCTTTGACCACCTTCTGACCACTAATCGCTTCTTCCATCACGGCATTCAACTCGCCCATGCTGCGTTGCAATTCGCGGAAGCCACGTCGGGTGTACTTGGCCACGAACTGCGTGAACCAGAACATGATGGGCACCACGATGATGGACGCAAGTGCCAGCCAGACATCCAGAGCAAACATGGCAATCAGGATGCCAATCAGCGATAACACGCTGGCAATCAGGGCCGTGACGTTCTGCGACACGGCCTGGTTGATGGCATCGATGTCGTTCGTCAAGCGGCTCATCAGCTGCCCAGCCGGGTTCCGATCAAAAAACTGCATCGACAGCGTCTGTAGATGCGAAAACAAATCTTGGCGCAACGACTGTAGGGCCTGCTGTGATACTCGTGCCATGGTACGCCCGGCAAGTGCCTGGAAAATGTTGGTGGTAGCATAGGTGGCCAACATCCACGCGGCCAATGTGGGGAGCTCTGCCGTGCGCTGGGGAATGATGTATTGGTCGATGGCGACACCAATCAGGTACGGCGACAGCAAGCCGAGCAGTGTGTAGATGACCACAAAGATTAGCACGGTAATAATGCCGGCCCGGAAGGGTGCTAGATACGCCACCAAGCGCCGTAGTGCGATACGGGCATCTTGGGCTTTTTCGATGCGCCCAATGGCCATCGGATGCCGTGATTGCATGGTCGCTCGGGCGCTGGTGTGTGCATCGCGAGAATGGGGAGCTTGTGTCATACGTGTCAATCCGTTTCGTTGGGAATTGGCGAGTGCGTGATGGTTGCTACTTCTGAGCGAGGCCTGCGCCCAGCTGGCTCGCATAAATTTCTTGGTAAATCGTGCAGCTCTGCATCAGCTCTCGGTGTGTGCCGGTATCGACGATGCGCCCTTGGTCGAGCACGACAATCATATCGGCGTTCAGCACCGTGCTGATGCGTTGGGCCACAATCACCGTAGTGTGCTGTGTGCCCATGGCCGCAAACGCTGCTTGAATGTTGGTTTCGGTTTCGACATCGACAGCGCTAGTACTGTCGTCGAGGATCAAGATGCGTGGTTTGGTCAAAATCGCGCGCGCAATGGCAATCCGTTGTTTTTGACCACCCGATAGATTGACACCACGCTCCTCGACGTGAGTGTCGTAGCCGTTGGGCAACTTGCTCACAAAATCATGGGCTTGCGCTGCTTCAGCGGCTGCAATGACTTCGGCTTCGCTGGCTTCGGGCGCCCCATACCGGATGTTGTCGCGCACACTCCCCGAAAACAAAATCGTTTCTTGGGGTACGATGGCGATTTGCTGGAGCAATGTCGACTGCACCACATCGCGGACATCGATACCGTCGATGAGGAGTCGCCCACTGCCCACATCATAAAACCGTGGGATGAGATTGACCAACGTGGTTTTGCCGGCACCGGTCGCACCAAGAATGGCCACAGTCGTACCAGCTGGAACGTCCAACGTGATGTTGCGCAATACCGCCTCACGCTGCTGTGTGTTATAAAAAAAGTTGACATCCTCAAAGGTGATCTGCCCACGAATCGGGAATGGCAAACGTGTGGCCTGAGTTGCTTCTTGGACGGCTGGCACTGTGTCGAGCACCTCGTTGACGCGCTTGGCCGAGGCCACGCCACTGGCCCAGGTGTTTGACAACATGGTCATCATGACGAGGGGGGTCATGGTGGTCAACAGGTAGTTGGTAAACGCCACAATCTGACCGACCGTCATTTCACCACTGGCCACACTCAACCCGCCCGACCAAATCACCAACACCATGCCAATATTGATACATATCGTCAAAATGGGCATCATGATGGCCATGAATTGCATGACCTGAATGGAGTTCGCTGCGAAGTCTTGGTTGCTACTCGCGAACCGCTGTGCTTGTGCATCAGCGCGCACAAACGCTTTGATGACTCGTGCCCCAGCCACATTTTCTTGGAGCACCGTGTTGAGTACGTCGAGTTTTTGTTGTACGGTGCGATAAAGTGGTTCCATGCGAGTGACGAAAAACACAATGATGACCGCCGTAATCAACAGCAACGGCAACAGCTGTAGAGCCAGTTTGCTGCTAGTCGTAAACATGAGAATCAAACTACCTATCATCAACATGGGCGCACGAGTGCCGATGCGCAAGTTGATCTGAAAGTAGCGTTGCACGGCAGCCGTGTCACTGGTGAGCCGCACCAACAACTGGCCCGTGCGCATGCGGTCGATGTCGCCAAACGACAGCGCTTGGATTTTGGTGAACAATGCATCACGTAAGTCGCGTGCCACCCCTTCACCGACCTGAATTGATGTGAGGTTGTTGCCCACCGCCACGAGCACACTGGCGACGGATATACCAATCATCAATAGTCCGGTCTGGATGACCAATGTCTGGTCACCCTGTGCGATACCTTCGTCGATGATGCGTTGGATGAGGCGTGGAATTGACAGGTCGAGGAAGACGAGGGCTGTGAGGAGGATGAACGCGGAGATAGCTTGTTTCCAATACGGCTTGGCAAAATGTGCCAATTTGAAGATGTCTTGCATGAATTGTTTCTTCCCGGTGATACCCAATCAAGGCGTGTCCAAGGTAAATCATTTGGAGTGGATAAATGTTTAGTTAGTATACAACCAAAGATTTTGTATGAAACACGTTTTACTTGATGAGGGCAAAAGTCTCTGTGTCAACATAATGTTGCAGACGGAGCTGCATCCGCCGCACAAACTCTGGCAAAAACGCATAATCAGCAGGTGTAGTCAATACTAACGTGTCATTGAGTAACACGATGCCACGTCCCATCAGTAACCCTTCGAACTCAGCCTGGCTGATCGCTGGGAGCGGTGCTACTGCCGTGTATCCAGCCCGGATTTCGGCTTCGGCACCAGCGATGTCACGTACATAATACGTGCTGATTGCCAAATCTTGGATGGCCAACCCGACGCCGGCATCATCGAAGTCGAATACCGCCAGTTGGCCTGCGTGCCACATTAGATTGTATGCATGCAAGTCGGCATGGATGACCTGTGTGCGCATACGTGTGTTGAGGCGGGCATAGATGGCATCAATGTGTGGCCGTACTTCGGCAAGCAATCGACGCACGTCGTGCGGGATGATACTGGGCGGCGCATCTGCGAGATGATCTGGGCTGTTCATCAGCAGTTGGTTGATTGCTGGCAAATCTGCCACGGTCGGCGACTGCCATTGCGCACTCTGGCGATGTAGCCGCGCCATCAGATTCCCCAGTGCTCGCAGTTGGGCCCGCGAAGGACGACCACCGACGATGCGCCCCGGCAACCAGTGAGCCAGCGTGATGTCAAGCGCCGTGTTGAGTGGGGCAAATGGAATCGACACCGCTATCTCACCTGAAGGGGTAATACACGGCTTTGCCACATGGATCCCGTCCACATCTTGCAGGGCTTGTATCCACGCCATCTCGGCGGTGATACCGGCCGGTGTCCGCAATGAATGGGTGTTGGCACGCAATGCGTAGTGACGATGAGTACTATCAATGATGCGAAAAGTGGTGTTGAAGCCGTGATTGACGCAGCGAATTGATGTCGGAGTAATCCCAAATGCACGACACGCATGGTGGACTGCTGGCCGCAATATGGCTATTTGTGAACGCTGACTGAGTTGGGCAAATGGAAGCTGTGTCATGATGTGGACTCTTTCGCACCTGCAACGTGTTGCCATATTGTAGCACCCGCTCACCAACCAACCTCCACATTCATGACTGTATTGTTTCCACAACTTCTTTGATGGCTATAGCATGATGGGGGCATTGTGCTACCCATGGACGTCAACGCTCAATGTGGTTATTCCGTGTCATTGCAGGAGTTGCAGTTTCGTATTGCCACAGCAGTGTAGTTTTAAATTGACTAGTCACTCTAAAACTGTTATGATGCAAGCATGATACGACCAACAAAGCACAATCCAGCTGAAATCCTGACGGCCGCGGTCTCGGTCATCTATACCGAGGGCATTGGTGTTTCAACGGCGCGGATCGCGGCGGCAGCCGGAGTTTCCAACGGGACGTTGTTTCATCAGTTCCCGACCAAGCAACACCTCATCGACGCCCTGTATGTGTCGATAAAGACCAACCTTGCCCAGTCGGTCGGCGAGTTAGACGTGAATCTCCCATTGCGAGAACGCATGTGGCAGGCCTGGAGCAGATGGCTGGCCTGGGCACGTGTGAATCCAGAGGCGCATGCGGTCGGCAACCTGTTGCACGATTCCCACCTCATCACCGCGAATGCAGTGCAGGCCGGGTATGCAGTTGCAGGGGCCCCCATCGACTTGTTCTTAGAAGCTCAAGCCGCAGGATTGCTCGTGCCGCTGCCGATACAGTACCTGGCAGCACTTATCCCGCATCACATCGACGAGGCGTTGGCGTGCGGACTCAATGATGATCAGGCGGCGATCGCTTTTGACGTGCTCTGGAACGGCATGACAATCAGCAACGCAGTGAGCCCGCCACTGCACAGCGGTCGGACCACCCAAGGAAGCCAAACATAAACACAAGGGCAAGCAATGATACACACGCGCATAACCAATTGGTCCATCAATCAGCTCGGCGATCTCAGCGGCAAGCGGTACCTCATCACCGGAGCCAACTCCGGAATCGGCCTTGCGACTGCGCATCACTTGCGGCGTGCCAACGCCGACGTACTGCTGGCCTGCCGCTCAACAGCCAAAGGACAGGATGCCATGACCCTCCTCGGCAAGGTGCCTAGCACTGGGTCGATGCACCTCATCCCCATGGATCTGGGCAGCATGGCATCAATCAGGAACGCTGCCGATTTGATTCGATCCGCTGTCGACGGGCTCGACGGCATCGTCAACAACGCTGGAATCATGGGGACTCCGCAGCAGAGCACCGTTGACGGCTTCGAACTGCAGTTCGGCACCAACCATCTCGGCCACTTCCTGCTCAATTACCTGCTGTTTGATCTGGTGCAAACCAGGGCCGGGCGCATTGTCCCTGTTAGTTCGATGGTGCACCACATGGCCCCTGGCATCAACTTCGCCGACCCCATGTTTCGCCGCGACTACTCCGCAGGTGCGGTTTATGCACAGAGCAAACTCGCCAACCTGATGTATGGGCTCGAGCTTGCCAGACGTCTACACGCTGCCGGCTCAGCCGTGAAGTCAATCTGTGCGCACCCCGGCTATACAGCCACGCATTTGCAGACCACCGGGCCAACCGGCATACAGCGGCACATCTGGAGATTGTTGAACGTCTTCGCCCTCACGCCCGAGGTCGGGTCCATTTCCGAAGTCCTTGCTGTCGCAGGCGACCAAGCAGTCAACGGAGCCTACTACGGTCCTACTCAGTTCGGCAATACCCGTGGCCCAGTTGGCGACTGTCGTATCTCTGACGCAGCCCAAAACGTTGAAAATGCAAAGCGGCTCTGGACCCTTACTGAAGAATTGTTGGATGTGCGGTGGGAAATCCTCCCAGCGGTATCGTCGACCGCTGCCGCGTGAAGAGTTGTCGTTTCGGTCTGATATCGTGACTGAGGGCAAAAAATTCACCTCGGTAGTGAAGCGATTGGCGTTCAGAGGGAGCATTGTTCCACCAAAAAGACGATTGATGGTTATGATTGCGATGACAAAGTAATGTTACAATTTTGGTGCAAGCACGAGAGAAAGCGTTTCTTTGCGTGCACGTATTTCGATTGAACAGGAACCGAGTAATCACGTTGTGAGCGCTTTTGGGTGATGAGCATACTCCATGTGCGTGAGCACAAAATCGTACAACATGCGGGTTTTGTGTGCGAGCTCGGAATAACTCGTCCCCCAATCTGTTGATTCATCACAAGACGACAAGGATGTCATCAATGTCTATTGCAATCATTGTCCATGGTGGCGCATGGGCCATCCCCGACGATCAAGTCGCAGAGCACCGTGCCGGCTGTCGTGCCGCCCGCGACGCTGGTTGGCAGATTCTCGCCAACGGCGGCAGTGCCATGGACGCCGTCGAAGCCGCAGTACGCATCCTCGAGGATGCGCCGATTTTTGACGCAGGTGTCGGTTCCGTTCTCAACCGTAGCGGCTATGTCGAGCTCGATGCGGCCATTATGGATGGTGACAACCTCTACTACGGCTCAGTGGCAGGTGTGCGTCGCATCCGCAACCCGATTACATTGGCCCGACACGTCCTGAATAGCCCGGCAGGTATGTTGGTCGCCGAGGGCGCCGAGCGTTTCGCCAAAGAGCGCGGCATGTCGTTCTGTGACCCCGAGGAGCTGATTGTCGAGCGCGAATTCAAGATTTATGAGCACATTAAAGCGACGTACGATACCAGCAAAGACCACGCCTCAACACCGCCCCCAGGTGAACGTGATGCTCAAATCAGTGCAGGTGGCTACCCCAATCGCCCCGGTGATACCGTCGGGTGTGTGGCAGTCGACAGCAACGGCTGGATTGTGGCGGGCACTTCTACGGGTGGCACGGGCTACAAAATGGTCGGTCGTGTCGGCGATGCCCCCATCCTCGGTGGCGGCCTCTATGCCATGAACGAACTCGGCGGTTGTTCGACAACCGGTTGGGGTGAGTCGATTATGCGCGTACTGCTGGCCAAAACCGCCGTCGACAATTTGAGCGATGATGTCCACCCTCAGGAGGCGGCTACCAAGGCCATCGAACATCTGGCCACGCGTGCCAAGGGCATCGCCGGCTGTATTTTGGCAGATCGTCATGGCCGTGTGGGTTGGGCCTTCAATACGCCACGCATGGCTCACGCTTGGCGCACCGCAGATGGTCAA
>VFQT010001631.1_pt1 | contig 26189 bp, 26 predicted proteins | sample 3512381 | NCBI WGS metagenome assembly VFQT01 (sample SAMN10412376, study PRJNA504923) | tailings metagenome | isolation source: Relicate 2 Philex TSF3 active mining site | place: Philippines: Tuba, Benguet | collected 2017-08-29
ACGTGATCGCCCTCGCCAATGCCGACTATCGCAAGGCGAAGATCAAGAACCGCAAACAACTCGCGCGGAACTGATCTTCTCCTTGCCGGCCGCCTAGAAGGCCTCCTCGGCCTTCGGGCAGGCGTCGAGCATCTCGTTCACGAGCCGCAGTGCGACGGTGCGCTGCGGGAACGGATTCGCCATCAGCTTCTTCGTGCGCGTGTACAACGTGCGGTGCAAACGCCGTCCGATGTCTTGTGGTTCGTTGTTGATCAACCACTCGGCGATTTCCACGACTGCCTCGGCGACGGCTTCGATGTCGAGCTCGCGTGCCTGGAGGAGGCCCTTCAGTGTCGTCAGCAGTTCGACGAATTCTTTGATCGGTTGATCGTCTCGGTTCGTGATCTCGTCGTCCAGCTCCACCAACAACATGGACGGGAGGATCGAATCGTGCCTGAGGCGTGCCATCGTGAGATGCCTGTAAAACGACGGAGAGGAGTCGAACGAGCTGCGGTAGAACATCTGATTGACGTACGTATCAACCGTGTACGAAGGCTGGACGATGCGACGCGGGACGATCGTGTCCGTCGTTCGCGAACGATCGACCGCGAGCCAGGCGGTGTACTTCGACAGCACACGGTGGCGGGTCGACAGCGCGATGATCGCCGTGCGTCCGGCCTCTTCTGCGAGGCGTCCGGCCATCACGTCGTAGTCGAGGGCGTTGATGCGTGCCTTGGCCCAACGGGTCGTCGCCGATGCATCGTCGCTGATACGCACCGCGACGACCGCAAGCGTGCCCGAGTCGGTTTCGACGGTGAGCACACCATCCGATGCGGGTCGTGGCACACGCGCCCACAGAGTGACGGTGCTGTTCGGGTAGATGTCGGGAGCAAGATGCGGCGCCTGCTCGGTCAGGCCCGGAATGTCGATGCGCGCGTTGCGGAACGCGGGCTGGGAGATGCGCTGGCACACCTTTTTTGCGACGTCGCCGACGACGTGTTCGGCCTCGACCCCGGTGAACCAACCGTTTGCGGCGAGAGTTTCCAGGTAGCCGTTCAGTTCCTGGCCGATGCCGACGACGATGACCCGGGCATTGCGCAAGTGAACTTCGCGCTGGTGGGCCGCGGTCGCCTCGTCACCGTAGGCGCCGTCAGTGATCAGCAGAACGACGCGTTCGAAGTCGGCTGCATCGCCGCGGTCTTCGAGTTGGGCGATGGCGGCACCCGCGACTTCGATGGCGGTGTCGAGTTCGGTCCCACCGCGTGCGTGGATCGACGTGATCTCGCGACACAGGTGGTCGCGTACGTCCGCTGTGGCGGGAACAAAGCCGTGCGCCGTTGCGTCGAGCGCCTCGATGTCGGTGTCGAACGTCAGCACGTGGACAAGATCGTCACGGGTCAAGGTACCGACGACGTCGCGGGCGATGCGGTTCGCTGCGGCCATGTTCCAACCCGACATGCTTCCCGAGCGATCGATGAGGATCGACACGGCACGCCCCTTGGCGGTCTCGGTGTCCGGAGTCTCGGCGGTACGGATCACCACTTCGACGGTGCCGGTCGTCGGGTCGTCGGGATCGGCCGTCCACTTTGCGTCCATGACGTCGCGTCGCGCGCGCCAGTGCAGAACGATGTCGCGGTCGAGTGAAAAGTCGCCGATCGTGACGTGCGACGGTGTCACCGACGCGTCCTCGACGGTGGTGCAGACGAGTTCGTCGACGGTCTCGGTGAACGTGACACTCACGGTCGAGTTGACGTGAACCTCGCCCGAATGACGCGGGGGCGTCAGGGCTTCGGCATTCGGCGTGTCCGCGGGGACGTAACGCGGCTTGACGAGTGTCGGGAAGCGCACCGAGGCATCGTCGCCGTCGCGGACGACGGTTGCATGCACGACGATCTCGATGCTGATCGATTCACCGGGGTGGATGTTGCCGACGGCGGTCTCGAAGATCTCGCCGGCGTGCTGTTCCAGCAGCATCGCTGTCTGACCCTTTGCGACGGCTTCTTCGTATTCGACACGGGCCGCCTCTCGTTCCTTGATCTCCGCTTCGATCGCCCTGTCACCGATGCGCATCGTCGCACGGTTGACCGCACCCGAGTTCGGCAGTGGGAACGTGTACACGGCCTCCATGGCCTCGTCGAGCGTGTTGACGAAGGTTTGTACGACGGTCCACACGACACCGACGCCATCAACGACGGCATCGATGCGAACCGACTCGAGCGGGAGTTCGGTGTCACCCGCGCGAAGAATCGCACCGGTGGTGGGCAGGGGAGCGGAGAGTGTGGTTGTCATCTGTGGTGTTTGCCTCTTTCTTGTGGTTTTGGTTTTCGTGGTTGCTGTTCGTGGTTGGTTGGGTGGTGCGTCAGCCGTCGATCAAACGGGTGAGTGCCGTGCGCACGGCCCGCAGTTCGTCGGTGGTGGGTTTCCGGGCCGTGAAGCCCGAGAGGGTGAGCGAGTCGCCGAGACGAATCGACCAACCCGGTGTTGCTTCGTCGTCGGTGAGTTGTGCACTGGTGAGTGCCGCCGACACGAGCATCCGTGAGTCACGGGCGACGTTGGCGACGCGCCAAGCGTCGGTGTCGGGCGTCGTGCGGAACTTCTGGATCAACTTGAGCGACTGGCCCGTGGCCTGTGCGCGACGGATGCGGATGAGGTCGTTGACATGGTCGCGCGTCCAGAGACTGCGGCCACCGGCGCGGATGGCGGGTCGCACCAACCCGAGAGTGACGTAGTAGCGAACGTTGCGCTCGGTGAGGGCCGGAGCGACGCGGCCGTCATCGACGTCGAATTCCGCGACGGCGTCGTTGGCGGCTGACAACAAGTCGTCCATTGTCAGTAGCCCATTGGGGGCGGGAGGAAGGTCGGTCGGGTCCATGTCAGGGGTTATCATACACTAATTACTGTTACTGTCAACCTGCCGACAGTAATTTCTTTGCCAGGGCCAGCAAACCCACTGTTCACAAGGTCCCGAGCGCCCTGGCCCCTGGGAGACCCGGTCCGCAGAGGGGGTACTGTCGCCCCCATGCCTCACGTGCCGACCGTTCCGACCAGCCTTCCGTCGACCCTCGGCGCCCTGCGCGCGTCGGGCTGGAAGTCCGTCGCGGTGAAAGACGAGATGCGTCGCAACGCGATCGCGAAGATCCGCGCCGGCGAGCCGCTGTTCGAGGGTGTGATGGGTTACGAGAACACCGTCATGCCGCAGCTCGAGAACGCGCTGTTGGCGGGCCACGACATCGTGTTCCTCGGAGAGCGCGGCCAGGCAAAGACGCGCATGATCCGTTCGCTCACCGGTTTGCTCGACGAGTGGATGCCGATCGTCGCGGGCAGCGAGATCAACGACGACCCGTACAACCCCGTGTCGCGCCACGCGCGTGACCTCGTTGCACAGATGGGCGACGACACGCCGGTGTCGTGGGTGCACCGCACCGAGCGTTACGGCGAAAAGTTGGCGACACCCGACACCTCGATCGCCGACCTCATCGGCGAGGTCGACCCGATCAAGGTCGCCGAAGGTCGCTACCTCTCCGACGAACTGACTCTGCACTACGGCCTCGTGCCGCGCACCAACCGCGGAATCTTCGCGATCAACGAACTTCCCGACCTCGCCGAGCGCATCCAGGTTGGTTTGCTGAACGTGCTCGAGGAGCGTGACGTCCAGATTCGTGGCTACAAGATCCGCCTGCCCCTCGACGTGGTTCTCGTCGCATCCGCGAACCCCGATGACTACACCAACCGCGGTCGCATCATCACCCCGTTGAAGGACCGTTTCGGAAGCCAGATCCGCACGCACTATCCACTCGAAATTTCCACAGAGGTCGAGATCATTCGTCAAGAGGCGCGTCCCGCATCGAGTGGTGGCGTCGAGGTGCACGTGCCAGCATTCATGGACGAAGTCATCGCGACCTTCAGCCATCTCGCCCGTGCGAGCAACAACATCAGCCAGCGCAGCGGTGTGTCGGTGCGTCTGTCGGTCAGCAACCACGAGATCATGGTGGCCAATGCGGTGCGTCGCGCGTTGCGCGCCGGCGACGTTGTCGTGTCGCCGCGTGTCAGTGACCTCGAGGCCCTTGCTGCTTCGACGTCGGGCAAGGTCGAAGTCGAGGTTCTGGAAGACGGCCGCGAAGGCGCAATCCTCGACCATCTCGTGAAGAGCGCCGTTCTACAGGTCTACAAGCGCCTCGCGACGCCGGCCACTGTGAACGTGGAGAGCGTGAACGAGGTTCTTGCCGCATTCGAGGGCGGCGTCATTGCCCACACCGGCGAGGACGTGACGTCGACCCAGCTGGTCGGATTGCTCGACTCGGTGGCCGCTCTGCGACCAATCGTCAACGTCTTCACGGGTGGTGACGAATCACCCGCCGTCGTCGCAAGTGCCGTCGAGTTCGTGCTCGAGGGTTTGCATCTGTCGAAGCGTCTGAACAAGGACTCGGCAGGGTCGAGCGCGACCTACAGATCCAAGGCCTGACCCTCGGGTAACGCAGCGACGAGGCCGGTCACAGCCGAGGTGTCGCCCAACCAAACGTGACGCAGTTGTGCGCCACCGTCGCGTGTTTCGGCAACGAGTGACCGAACCGTGTCGAAAAGGTCGGCGTGTTCCGCGTCGCTGGCAGTGTCGGGAAGGGCGAGGAGGGACACGTCGAGTGGGGAAAACCGTTCGGCCGTCGCGTAGATCCGCTGCACGACGTCGTCGCGCCAGCGGTTCAACGCATCGCCCGACGCAACCGCCGATCGGTCGGGGAACGAGAGCGCGACGCCGCCGAAGCCGTGCTCGAGGCCGGCGAGGTCGCGCGCGACGCGGCCGGGAATTTCGAGGCGACCGCGCAACAGTGCATCGCGGAACACGGTGACGACGTCGTTCGTCGCACCCACGTGCGCAAAGTCGAATCCGAAGTCGATGCGCGCACCGGCCAGCAGCCGCGCCGTTGCAGCGAGGCTGCGTACGAGGCCGCCGAATGCGTCGGCAAACTTTGCCTCGTCGGCCACGCCAGGGTCGCGCGTGCCGACGCGCCAACCTTCATGCAGCAATGCGACGGGTGTCTCGAAGGGAATCCATCCGGTCGCGATGTCGGCGATGGCACCCGCAACGACGTCGACATAGCGCGGCCAGAAACGTTCTGTTGCCTTGGGGTCGGCGAACGCGCCTTCGTTCAGGAACCAACCCGGCATGCGATTGCCGCACATGGTCGGCCAGACCTCGACACCCATCGCAGTGACACGAGAAACGAACTCGGTGAGTTCGTCGACGTACTTCGCGTCGGCACGGCCCTCGGTGGGGAACACTTCCGACCAATTGATGCGCACACGCAATGCCGTGACACCGTGAGTCGCGAGCGCGGCAACGTCAGTGATCGCCGATTCGCGGCGCACCGGATCGGACACAAACGTGGTGCGGACGCCGAGGGCTGTCACATCACGAAGGGCGAACGTGTCCAGAGTTCACCCGTGTCGTTGCGATCGGCGATGACCGGATCGCCCGACAAGGTGTACACCGCGACGGGCTCGCTGAAGCCGCGCAGATCGAGCGGTGCGTGTGGAATCGTGTGGACGCCCTCGGGGAGGTCTTCGACCTGGTCGACGGGGATGAGCACCTCGAAGGCACCCGCCGCGTCACAGAGGCGTGCCGCGGTGTTGACCGCCGAGCCGATGTAGTCGTCGCCTTCGAACAGAAGGGCATAGCCCGTGGAAAGTCCGATGCGCAGTGTGAGGGGAGCGCACACGGTGGCGGCGCGACGCTGGAGTTCCATGGAAAAGATGACGGCGTCGGACTGGTCAACCGAGACGATCATGAGGCCGTCGCCCAGCCACTTCGCGATGCGCACGCCGCGTTCGGACGCTACGTCGCGCGCAACGGCCCGGAACGAGGCGAGAAGCTTTCCCGCGGCGTCGTCGCCCTGGGTTTCGGTGAAATGGGTGAACCCCGACAGGTCGACGAAGGCGAAGGTGCGGGGGACGCGCATGCACCCTCAGGTTACGCCATGTAGGTTCTGTTTCATGTCGACCCGCTTCACGTACTCCCGATGGGACGGGACGCAAAAAGGCTTCGAACTCGACGCGGATTCGCTGCTCGAGGCTGTCACCGACGACCTGCTGTACCACGGCGACGTGAACAGCGCCCTGCGTCGCATCATGCAGCAGGGCACGACCGATCGCAACGGCGAACGCATCGCCGGGCTGCGCGAGATGCTCGACAAGGTGCGTCAGCGCCGCGAGGAAATCCTCGAACGGTCCGATCTCGGCGGTGTCTACAAGGAGATCTCCGACGCGCTCGACGACATCGTCGACGAAGAACGTCACCAGCTCGACCGCAACGTGTCCGAGGCCGATGCGAGTGGCGACGAGCGCCGTGCCGACAACGCGCGCAATGCGTCGGCAGAGAAGCACATGGAACTCGAGATGCTGCCGTCCGACCTTGCCGGCAAGGTGCGGGGTCTGCAGAACTACAACTTCGAGTCGGCCGAGGCGCAGCAACGTTTCGAAGAACTGATGGACAAGCTGCGCGAACAATTGATGCAGCAGTTCGTCGACCAGATGTCGGGTGCGATGCAGAACATGACCCCGCAGGACATGGCGCGCATGAAGGACATGATGTCGGCTTTGAACGACATGCTCGACCGCCATGCCAACGGTGAAGACCCGCGTTTCGACGAGTTCATGTCGGAGTTCGGCGACTTCTTTCCCGAGAACCCGCAGAACATCGAAGAACTGATCGAACTAATCGCCGAGCGAATGGCGCAGATGCAGGCGATGATGAATTCGATGACGCCCGAACAGCGGGCGCAGTTGCAACAGTTGTCCGAGCAGCTGCTCGGCGACATGGACATGCAGTGGCAGGCCAACCGTCTGGGCGAGCACCTGCAGAACATGGCCCCGCAGGCCGGCTGGGAGCGCAGCTACGACTTCCGGGGCGAACAACCGATGGGCATGGGCGAGGCCATGCAGGCCATGCAGGAACTGTCGGGCCTCGAGGAACTCGAGAACTTCATGCGAAACGCCACCAACCCGGGAGCGCTTGCCGAAGCCGACATGGACAGGGTGCGCGAACTGCTGGGTGAGAACGCTGCGCAATCACTCGAACGCCTGGCACAACTGACGAAATTGCTCGAGGACGAAGGTCTGATCAACCAAACCGAAGGCCGTCTGGAGCTGACTCCGAAAGGCCTGCGCAAGATCGGCCAGAACGCACTGCGCGATCTCTTCAACAAACTGGCAAAGGACAAAATCGGCCAGCACCAGATGCGCGAGTCCGGCGGTGGCCACGAGCGGATGTACGAAACCAAGCAGTACGAGTACGGCGACCCCTTCCGCCTCGACCTGCAGCAGACCCTCCGCAATGCCCTGCGTCGTCAGGGAGGTGGTACGCCGGTGCGCCTCGAGCCCGACGACTTCGAGATCGAGCGAACCGAGCATGTCACCACCACGTCAACCGTTCTCATGATCGACCTGTCGATGTCGATGCCGATGCGCGACAACTTCTTGCCTGCGAAGAAGGTTGCGATGGCGCTGCATTCGTTGATCACCTCGCAGTACCCGCGTGACTACATCGGTCTCGTCGGATTCAGTGAATCCGCGCGAATTCTCACTGCCGCACAGATTCCTTCGGTGTCATGGGACTTCGTGTACGGCACGAACATGCAGCACGGTTTCATGCTCGCGCGGCAATTGTTGGCCAAACAGCACGGCACGAAGCAGATCATCATGATCACCGATGGGGAGCCAACGGCACACATCACCCGTCACGGCGACGTGTACTTCAACTATCCGCCGGTGCGCGAGACCATCGAGGCAACACTCGCCGAAGTGATGCGGTGCACGCGCGAGAAGATCGTCATCAACACGTTCATGCTCGACGCGACGAGCGGACTGCGTTCGTTCATCGAACGCATCACCGAGATGAACCACGGTCGCGCGTTCTTCACCACGCCCGAGACACTGGGTGACTACGTCCTCGTCGACTTCATCGAACACAAGCGACGACTCTCGCGGGCTCGCTGACCTCTGAAACCCTTGTGCCACAAGGGTTTCAGAGGAGGTGGGGTACAAAAAGCCCGATTTTTTCGGGCTCATTTGTGGCGTCACATGCGCACTTGCTTATTTTGCAAGGATTTGGCACAATGTCAACGTTGTAATTACAAGCCTGCCATCACAGGCATGCCACAAGTTGGGGGACAGCGTCCGGTCAACACGAGCCGGAGGGCGACGGTGGATGTCGGTGAGTGCAGGACGGGAGGCAATCCATGCAATTCCCAGAACACGAATCTGCGGACAATTCAGAGCTCAGCACCGAGCGTGGCTGGCAAGACGAGGCGAACTGCCTCGGCGTCGATCCTGATCTTTTCTTTCCCGAGCGCGGTGCATCGACCCGCGAGGCCAAGGAAGTGTGCCGGGGCTGCGTCGTGCGCGGTGAGTGCCTCGAATATGCATTGGTCAACGGCGAGAAGTTCGGCATTTGGGGCGGCCTTTCCGAGCGCGAGCGTCGTCGCTTGCGCCGGGCGCGCGCTCAGGCAAACAAGAAAGTCATCTGAGACGCGACTCGACCGTACGGTCGAGTCCGATGTCGAGTTGTTCCCAGCGATTCGGTTCGTTCATCAGTAGGTGACGTTCCGTGAGAAGACCGACCAGTTCGGCTTTTTCAACGCGGATTCCCTGTGCCGCAGCCTCGGTGGCAACAGCGTCATAGGCCGCAGAAATGCTGATTTGTTCGGCATCGACGAGGTTCATGCTCACCTGTACCGCGCCGCCAACTGCGAAGGCGAGCGTACGCAGCCCCGGTCGACGCACCCGCGTGGCGATGCGCCTCGCCATTGCGAGATCCGACGAGGCAAGCAACACGTTGTAGGCGATCAACACCGGCCGCACACCAACACACACCGCGCCTGCAGTTGGATGCGGACCATTGGGCCCGTGGTCGGGGGACAATGTCGTCCATGCATCTCGACGAATGTCGGGCAAGGTGCGTTCGGGTCCGTAGAGAAAGACCGGCAGGTGCAGTTCGTCGGCCGCCCATGATGCGAAGTCGTTGCGTGCCGCCAGTGCGTCATGATGTGAAGAACCACCGAGCGCAACGAATGGAACGACGTCCACGACACCGAGTCGCGGATGAACGCCATCGTGTGCGGAGATGTCGAGTAGCTCGACACAGCGTCGTGTCAGGGCACGGGGTGCATCGACTCCGACCAAGGTGAAGACGCTGCGATTGTGGTCGGCATCCGAGTGGATGTCGAGCAGCTGTCGTGCCGGAGAATTGGCGACGGATGCTGCGATACGGGAAACAAGACCGGTATCCCTGCCCTCACTGACGTTGATCACGCACTCCAGCACGCCCCTTTTCTACTTGGGCAAAAGCAGTGGTAGGTTCTTGCCATGTTCGCTTTTCTCGACGGTCCCGAACTGATCATCGTTGCGGTGATCGTGCTCGTTCTGTTCGGTGGCTCACAGCTTCCGAAACTGGCGAAGAACCTCGGTCAGGCCCAGAAGGAATTCAAAAAAGGTCTTGCCGAGGGTCAGGCCGACGACACCGACAAGAAGTAGACGACAAGCGCGCTTCAGGCCGCGCCGTCGCGGCGACGCTTCTTGATGCGGCGGCGTTCGCGCTCGCTCGCACCGCCCCACACCCCGTGCTCGATTTCTTCCACGAGCGCGTATTCGAGACACAGGTCCTTCACTTCGCAACGCCCGCAGATCTTGCGGGCCTTGTCAACGCCGGCACCATCCGAGGGAAAGAAGATCTCGGGGGCGTTGTCGCGGCAGAGTCCGAGGTCCATCCATTCGGTGGTACGGAAGTTCCCGACGAAGGGGAGGGAGAGCACCTCGATCTGGGTGCGGGGCTTGATCATGTGTCCTGCTGTGCGGCTCATGTCCCTTCTGACGACGGGGGTGGGACAAAAGTTCCCGGGACCGTCGGGGCCGGTGCACGGGTAGCCTGACGTGCCGAGCCCGATCTGCCAGAGAGGTACCCCGTGTCCGACTTCACCACCAACGAGCCGCCCCGCGCCCATGCCCGCATCGTGTATCTGGGCCCCGTGGCGCCCCATTGGGAGGTCTACGGCGACTACGGCGATCGGGCTCTCCTCGAAGAGTTCCGTACCCGGGTGCTTGCCCGCCTCGTGCTCATCACCCGCGACGACCCGCAGTTCCGCCGCAACAGCGAGCGCGTGGCCCGTGATGCCGAGCGGGAACTGATCACGATCGAATGGGACCTCGGCACCGTCAGCGCCTGACGGTTCGCTTGGGCGTCACCGTCCGTTCACTTCCTCGACCGTCCACGCTCTCCGGATGCTCACCCGCCGGCCGTACGTTTCCGGAATCGACGAGCGCTTCTTCAACCGGGATCTGAGCTGGCTCGCCTTCAACGAGCGAGTGCTTTCCCTTGCGCGCGAAGCGGCGATTCCCCTCCTCGAACGGGCAAAGTTCTGCGCAATCTTTTCCTCGAACCTCGACGAGTTCTTCCAGGTCCGCGTCGCGGGTCTGAAGAACCAAATCGATGACGGGGTGCTGATGCATGGTGTCGATGGACGAAGCCCCGCGCAGGTGCTGGCCGAAGTGTCGGCCACGGTGCGTCGCCTCGTTGTCGAACAGGAGGAACTTCTCTCGAGAATCATTTTTCCCGCACTCGCGACCCATGGCATCCGACTTGCGACATGGAACGAGCTCGACGAACCAACGCGCGAACGCCTGACGAAAGATTTCCGTCAGCGGATCTTTCCCGTCTTGACTCCACTCGTCGTCGACCCGGCGCACCCGTTTCCGTACATCTCCGGCCTCGCGCTCAGCATCGGTGCCACCGTCGTCGACCCGGTGACCGGTGACGAGAAGTTCACACGCGTCAAGGTTCCGCCGCTTCTGCCACGACTCGTCGAAACCGACTCTGCGGGAACCTTCATCGCGGTCGAAGACATCATCATCGCCCACTTGGGCGAGCTTTACGAAGGAATGGACGTGCGTGATCCGTTCGTTTTCCGTGTCACCCGCGATGCCGACATCGAAGTCGACGACGAAGACGCCGACGATGTCCGTGAGGCGATCGAAGAGGAACTCCGCCGCCGCCGATTTGGTCGTGCGGTCCGATTGGAAACCGTGGCCGACGTGCCCTCAGAAGTCGTTGCGCTTTTGCTCGACGAACTCGAACTCGACACCACGGATCATTTCGAGAGTCGCCTTCCCCTCGACCTGACGTGCATGCACCGGATCGCGGGTCTGCCCCGGCGCGACCTTCGTGACGAGCCCTGGCCGTCGGTGACCGCGGGCCGCATCCTCGCTGCTCGCGAGAGCGACGAACCGATCTTCAATCTCATTCGACGTCGCGATCTGCTCGTTCACCACCCCTATGAGTCGTTCCAGTCGTCCACCGAGGCATTCATCGAAGAAGCATCGCGTGATCCGCGCGTCCAGTCGATCAAGATGACTCTGTACCGCACGTCTGCAGACAGTGCGATCATGCGAAGTCTCATCGCGGCCGCGGAACGGGGCGTTCAAGTCGCCGTTCTCGTCGAGTTGAAAGCTCGTTTCGACGAGGCGATGAACCTGAATTGGGCACGACAGCTCGAGCGGGCGGGTGTGCATGTGATGTACGGCATCGTCGGCCTGAAGACGCACGCAAAGGTTGCGATGGTCGTGCGCGACGAACCCGATGGCTTGCGCCGTTACGTGCACTTCGGTACCGGAAATTACAACGCGAAGACCGCCGGAATTTACGAGGACATCGGAGTGTTCACCTGCAATCCGGAACTTGCCGACGATGCAACACGACTCTTCAACCACCTCACCGGATTCAGTCGTGCCAACTGGTACCGACACCTGCTCGTGGCGCCGCACTTCTTGCGCCGTGAGATCGTCGATCTGATCCGTCGTGAGCGTGACATGGGAACAGGCGGCCTGATCCGTTTGAAGATAAATTCGCTCGCCGACGCCGACATGATCGCCGAACTGTACGAAGCGTCACGGGCGGGAGCGCGAGTGGAGATCACTGTTCGCGGAATTTGCATGCTGCGTCCGGGCGTTCCGGGGCTGTCCGAAAACATCACCGTTCGATCGATCCTCGGTCGGTACCTCGAACATTCGAGGGTGTACCACTTCGCCAACGCCGGAGGGCCCGGCAGGCCCGCGTGGTACATCGGCTCGGCCGATTTGATGACACGCAATCTCGACCGACGTGTCGAGGTGTTGACGCCCGTGCTCCTCGACCGACACCGCGCGTGGTTGGATCAGGCGCTCGGGTACTTGAACGACGACGAGACTCCGCATTTCACGCTCGCGGCCGATGGCTCGTGGAGTCGACGGGGGCGGGTCGATTTCGTCGATGATGCCCAGGGACGGATGTACCGCTGGGCGAAGGATCAGCAAGAGCGACGTGGCAATGAACGGGTTGGTTGATGGCGCTCGGGTAGCGTTGCGGTAACGAAACGGTGGAGGCGATGGAAGAACTTCGCAAGGGTTTTCACGGTGAGATCAACGATGTCCGCCAGGCTTTGGCGACTCTTGCGGCGTCCGTCATCGAGGCGATTCCGCGCGCGACAAACGTGCTTCTTGCGGGTGATCTCGAAGGTGCCGAATACCTCATTCTCACCGACGACGAGATCGACGCGCGCTCGCTCGAATTGGAGGACCGGTGCTACCGCCTCCTTGCGTTGCAGGCTCCCGTCGCGGGTGAACTGCGCCAGCTCGTCGCCATTCTCAAAATGATCGGCGAGATCGAACGCAGTGCCGACCTCACGGTCAACATCGCAAAGGCTGCCCGCCGCATTTACGGTCATGCGCTCGACCCGAAGTTGCGCGGAATCATCAGCAAGATGGGAGACCAGGCTCAGCAGTTGTTCGCAGCGGCGCTCGATGCCTTCGAAACCGACGATGTCGCGAAGGCAAGCGCCCTCGATGACATGGATTCGTATCTCGACGGGTTGCAGAGACAATTCGTTCAGGCGATCTTCGAGTGCAACCTTGCCGGAACGATTGATCTCCAGGTGGCCATTCAATTGGCCGTCGTCGCACGCTTCTACGAGCGCATCGGCGATCATGCCGTCAACATCGGTGAACGTGTCCTCTATGCCGTCAGCGGCTGGCGGCCGGAACTGAAGGGTGCGGCACGCCACAAGGCGCGGCTGTCCGGCGACGACACCGACGGGATTCCGTTTCCCGACGTTGGTTCGGGGTCCTGACCATCGAGATCGTCGTCGCCTTCGTTCTCGGGTTGCTTGTCGCAATCGTCGGCGTTCGACTGCTCAGACCAAACCGACCGCGGAGCGTGCCTGAGTCACAGACGGGCGTAGAAAGTCCAGTCGTTGTGCGACCGGCAGAGCAGCCCGTGCTCGATTTCGAGGCGGTGCTCAACGCGGTGCCCTTGGGGGTCGTTCTTGCGAGGCGCGACGCGGTCGTTGTGTTTCGCAACCGGGCGGCGATGGCCGTCGTTGGGTTGCGACACGTCGACCTTCTCGTCGAGGCAGCAGTCGACCGGCTGATTCGTCAGACTATCGAGACTGGCGCCGCCAGAACCGAGACTCTGGAACTGTTCGGCCCGCCGCCGTGGGTGCTCGTCGTGTCGACAGTCGAGTTGGCCGACGGTGTATGCCTTGCCGTGATCGAGGACATCAGTGAACGCGCTCGAATCGATGCGGTGCGAACCGACTTCGTGGCGAACATCAGTCACGAACTGAAGACTCCCGTTGGTGCTCTCTCGATTCTCGCCGAGACGATGCAGGACGAGATGGACGCCACGGTTGTGAAGCATCTCGCCGCACAAATGATGAAGGAAGCCCGCCGTATGTCCGAGACGATCGACGATCTTCTCGAGTTGTCGAAGATCGAACTCGATGCGCCACTGCGCCAGAACAACGTCGATCTTGCGGCGCTCGTTCGTGAAGCGGCCGAACGGCACGCGCGGTCCGCGGCGGCAGCCGACGTTCGAATCGTGGCTGACGTACCTGACGGTCGTTTCATCGTCACCGGAGACCAGACCCAGTTGTTGTCGGCGACCTCGAACCTCATCGACAATGCCGTCAAGTACAGCGAAGGCGGCGACACGGTGACGGTGCGTCTCTTCCGCGAACCGGGTCGGATCATCATTGCGGTCGATGACGAGGGAATCGGGATTCCGCAGGCCGACATCGACCGAATCTTCGAGCGCTTCTACAGGGTCGACAAGGCGCGAGGTCGTGGAACGGGTGGAACGGGGCTCGGCTTGTCGATCGTTCGGCACATCATGGCGAATCATGGCGGCGAGGTGAACGTGACGTCACAGGAAGGTGAAGGATCCTCCTTCAGGCTCGTCCTGCCGGTGCAGATCGGCGATACTGAGTGACGTCCGCATGAATGCAACAGCCGCAAACGCCACTCAGACCATTCTCGTCGTCGAAGATGAGGAGTCCTTCATCGAGGCCTTGCAGGTTGGCCTGAAGCGCGAGGGTTTTCGCGTCGAGGTTGCCCGCGATGGCATGCAGGCCCTGGATCTTTTCGATCTCATCAGACCCGACCTGGTGTTGCTCGACGTCATGTTGCCCAAGGTGTCGGGTATCGATGTGTGCCGCCAGTTGCGCAAGCGGTCGCAGGTCCCGATCATCATGGTCACCGCCAAGGCCGCCGAGATCGACACCGTCGTCGGGCTGGAAGTCGGAGCCGACGACTACATCACAAAGCCCTACCGGTTGCGTGAACTGGTGGCCCGTATGCGTGCCGTCATGCGTCGTGCACCGCTCGACCGCGCCGGTGAGCTGACCGAGGGCGCGCTCGTCGTGGGTGACGTGCAACTCGACCCCGACCAGCACGAAGTCGTCATTCGCGGTGAGCGGGCGTCGTTGCCGCTGAAGGAATTCGAATTACTCCACATCCTGCTCGCCAACGCCGGGCGGGTGCTGCCGCGCGAAACGCTGATCGACAGAGTATGGGGCAACGACTACGTGGGTGACACGAAAACCCTCGACGTTCACATCAAGCGTCTGCGGGCGAAGATCGAAGATGATCCGGGCACCCCGCAGAAGATCGTCACGATTCGCGGCCTCGGTTACAAGTACGAGCGACCGAAGCCCTGACACTCCGACCCGCCCGACGTACCATCGGAACGTGCCGAAGCGAACGAGGCAGGCAGACCTTCCACCGCGACCGCCATTCTTCGTTCTCGCCCGCACGCACGGGTTGATGGTGGCAGGCGAGGCGGTCATGACCGTCGCGCTCGCCGATTCGCTCTTCTTGTCGATCAGCCCCGACGCTGCACGAGGGAAGGTCATTCTCTTTCTCGCGCTCAGCCTTGCGCCCTTCGCAGTCGTGGCACCGTTCATCGGCCCACTCGTCGACCGCATGAAGGGCGGCCGGCGCCTCGTCGTGATTCTTGCCGCGGCCCTGCGTGCGCTGGTTTCTTTTCTCATGATCGGCCGCATCGACTCGCTGTCGCTGTTTCCACTCGCGTTCGCTGCTCTGGTGTTGTCGAAAACCTACGCGGTATCGAAGTCCGCGCTCGTGCCGACAGTGGTGCCCGCAGAACGCGAACTCGTCGACGCGAACAGCAAGTTGGGCCTGTTGTCGGGTGTCGTCGGGTTCGCCGCTGCCGTGCCTGCAGCACTCGTGCAGTTCGTCTCGCCGAATGCGACGTTGGCCATCTCCATCTTCGTCTTCGTTGCCGCCGTGTTGTCTGCGTGGCAACTGCCGCGTGACGTGCAAATTGCGGCGTCACCGCGCAGTCGACTGGAGATCGAGGAACTACATTCGCGCCGCGTACGTCGAGCGGTGGCAGCGATGCGTTTGATGCGTGGCCTCGTGGGCCTCATGTTCTTTCACCTCGCCTTCTGGCTGCGCGACCAGAAGGCGGGGACGGTGTGGTTCGGTTTCGCCGTGTCGCTTGCGTCGATCGCAACGATGGCGGCCAATGCGGCGGCACCCATCGTGCGGCGCCGTCTGCGAGAAGAGACGATGATCATCGTTGCTCTCGGAGCGGTGGGTATCGGTGGCTTTGTCTGTACCTGGGTGGGTGGCGTGACGGGCGGTGTCATCCTTGCCGCCACGGTCAACGCCTTCGCCGCCACATGCAAGCTCGCCTACGAAGCGGTGGTGCAGTCGGATGCGCCCGACGCGAATCGCGCCCGTGCATTTGCGTCGTTCGAGACCCAATTCCAGCTTGCTTGGGTGGGCGCGGGACTCATTCCCGTCGTTCTCCGGTTGCCGGGAGAGTTCGGATTCTTCGTCGTCGGTTTCGTTGGTTCGGTGGGATCGCTGTTGTTCGTGTTGCGGATACGCGCTGCTAGGCAACCTCGAGGCGCGCGAGCCACAGACCGGGCGCGTCGATCTCGGCGGGCGTAGGCAAGGCGTCGTCGCGATTCAACAGGTCGAGTACACGCTCGGTCGAAGACCGTTCGATGATGCCACGGATGAAGGCGCGTCCTAGTTCGATCGTCGCGCGCGTGTGGTGGATTCCGAGCAAATGCTCGACGAACTTGTCGGCTGGGGACGATTCGATGCGGCGGCGACGCAACGCTTCGGTGACGGCCGGGGCGCCGCCGAGCAACCGCTGCGTCACGCCATCGACGATCCAGTCGACGAGGCCGACCGTGCAGGCGAGAAGCGCATCGAGACGGGGGCGAAGGGTTTCCTGTTCGGGCGAGATCACCGCGCCGAGCAACAATGCGGGGTCGGACATGGTTTGTTGGAACGCTGCCATCGGGTTCGACGCATCGATTTCCGTGCCCGACAGTTTTTCGATCACTGCGTCGGGATCGGGTGAGAACGCCGAGACGTAAGCGTTCACCGCATCGAGCAATGCGCCACGGAGGTGTGAGGTGCGGAGCACTTCGTGCGCGGCGAATTCGTGGACAAGAACCCACATGCGAATGTCGGCAAGAGGGAGGTCCCATTCGCCGGCGAACGAGTCGACGTTTGCGGGGACGATGAGTAACGGCTTGTCGGTGTCGCGGGGAAGGAGCAGGTCGTATTGTCCGAAGGCCCGGGCTGCGAGTTGGCCGACCATCGAGCCGACGGTCATGCCGAGCATCATCGGCGCCATCGCCGACATGAGCCCGTTCATCATCGAGGTCATCGGGTCGTCGGTCGGCTCGGATGCGCCGGTTGGCGAGTCACCCGGGCGCTTCGCCAATGCGGCGGCGAGATTGTCGAACACGGGCCGGTAGGAGTCGAGCGTTGCGTGACACCACTGGGCGGGGGTGACGCACTCGATCCGGGGCTCGGGACCCGAGTCGGTGGCGAGAAAATCGTTGATGTGCCGGTGGGCCAATGGGGCGAGGTTTTCGAAGGCGATTCGCGCGGCCGGGTCGACGTTTGCACCGCCCTGTCCAAGGCCGACGTATGCAACCTGCCGGGCAATGTCCCAGTTGAGGGGGCCTTGGCCGGCGAGCGACTTCATGATGTCGCCGAGAAATGGCATCGCACCGAATGGATTGCCATCGCCGAACGAACCGAACGGAAAGTTCCCCGATGGTGTGTCGTCGTCGGCCATGTCGTGATGATACGACGGTGTCGCTACCGACGCCTTGTCGTCATTGCAAACGGGACAAGATCTCGTCGATTGCCGCCATCGGTACGAACCCCTTCGCGCCGTCGCGACTCGTGAAGAGACCCATCAGTCGTCCCACGGAGTCGTTGACGGGTGCTGCTTCGGGAATGTCGACTGCGAGAACCTCGCCTGCGAGCGGGACGAAAGTCGCGGCGTCGAATACAACCGAGACGCCGATCGAGACGTCGAGTGCCTTGTTCGAGCCCACAGTGACGCGCGAACCGACCGTGGGTATGAGAGTCGACGTTACGAAACGGGTCGGCACTTCGAGTTCTTCCTCGGCACGAAGAACGCTGACGTTGAAGTCATCGTGGAACTCGACGAGACGCAGTGGAATCGATCGACCACCGAGATCGACAGTGGTCGTACCACTCTTGCCGGTGGTGACGAAATAGCCGTCGGCTCTCTCGCCGACCGCGAGTACGAAACGGTCGTCATCGATGGCGGCGAAGACGGGACCGGTCGAGGCATCGGTCGGCGGTGTGGCGATTGCGGCATTGCGCACGACCGGCAGAGCCTCGCGAGGCGCTTCGCGGGGCATCACGAGCGCGACGAGACAGGCAAGGACACTCACGCCGAGCACCCCGAGGAGGAGAGTGGCGAACGGGCTGAGCGGTGGAGCCGGGCGACGGGAGTTGGCGCGGCGTTGCTGGCCGACCTCGCTCGGATGACGCCATGCACGTTCGTGCCGGGGCAGCGGCGCGGGGGCCACCGTCAGGCGCTCGTCGTCGTCAGCCATGAACAGGGACAGTAATTTCTTTCCGCCCGAATTGGTCGTCGGGTACTAATTCGTGACGTATGGGTACGATTCGGAGCGTGTCGAGTCACCTGCTTCCCGCCGACGTTTCGTCGAACGACTGGGTGGCGCTGACCGAACGCGTGCTCGATGTCGGTGTCGCCTATGAGTGGGCTCTGCACCCGTCGTGCGGAGCAGTCGTGGTCTTTTCGGGCACGGTGCGTGACCACGCCGACGGTCGCGACAACGTGAGCCACCTCACCTACGAGGCCTACGAAGACAAAGCAATTGCACGGATGGTCGAGATCGTCGCCGAGGCCCGTCGCAAATGGCCGACCATCGTGCGTGTCGCGATGTTGCACCGCGTCGGACGGCTGTCGCTGCTCGAGTCGTCGGTTCTGGTCGTTGTGTCGTCGCCCCATCGCCCCGAGGCATTCGAGGCGGGACGTTTCTGCATCGACACGTTGAAAGTAGCCGTGCCGATCTGGAAGCAAGAAGAGTGGTCCGACGGAACCGACTGGGGCACCGGCGCGCACGAAATCGGAAGCGTGCCACGGTCATGAATTCTGCACGGACGGCCGTCGTGATTTTTGCCGTGCTCGCACTCGGCTGTGGTGCAACATTGGCAACGATCCTCTTTCGTCAGCAACGACAAACCGGGATATACGACGGCATCGAGAATTTCCGCCGACACATCGACGCGTTGTCACCCGAGGCACGGCGCAACGTCGTCAGCAAACATGCGCAATCACGCGGTGGCGACCGCGGCGAACCACGTCTGTAGGCGCGAGCGACCTACACTGGTCGCACATGGCCCGCGACCTTGCTATCGACCTCGGGACGGCGAACACGCTCGTCTACATGAAGGGCCGTGGAATCGTGCTGAACGAGCCTTCGGTCATCGCCGTGAACCGCAAAACCAGCGAGGTTCTCGCCACCGGTCACGAGGCGTGGAACATGATTGGTCGTACCCCCGGGTACATCGTGGCCGTCAGGCCGTTGCGCGGGGGTGCCATCACCGACTTCGACATCACCGAGCGCATGATCCGTCTTCTGCTGCAGCGCGTCGGTGTATCGCGCTTCACCCGACCAAAGGTCGTCATTTGTGTGCCCTCGGCGATCACCGAGGTCGAACGGCGTGCGGTCACTGACGCGACGCGCCGTGCGGGTGCCTCTGACGCACAGTTGATCGAACAGCCGATGGCCGCGGCGATCGGTGCCGAGCTTCCCATCGACGAACCGGTCGGCAACATGGTCATCGACATTGGCGGCGGGACCAGCGAGACCGCCGTCATCAGCCTTGGTGGCGTCGTTGCGCTCGAGGCGATTCGCGTCGGCAGCTTCGACATCGATGCCGCAATCCAAACGTACGTGCGGCGTGAACACGGCATCGCGATCGGTGAGCGCACCGCAGAAGAGATCAAGATCCAAATCGGTACGGCCGCACCGATGCCGAACGAGCGTGGTGCGCAGGTTCGGGGTCGTGATCTCGTCACTGGTCTTCCGAAGAACATCGATCTCACCGCCGAAGAGGTGCGCTTTGCCATCGACGAAGTCGTGTCCCAAATCGTCCAATCGGTGACGCGTTGTTTGTCGAAGGTTCCGCCCGAAATGGCACAGGATTTCCTGCAGCGCGGCATGTATCTCGTCGGCGGCGGTGGTCTGTTGCGCGGCCTCGCGCAGCGCATCGAACGCGAAACCGATGTACCCGTTCGGATGTCGCCGATGCCCCTCGAAGCCGTGGTACTCGGTGCCGGACACTGCGTGGAGAACTACCAAGTCCTGCGCAGCATGTTCATGGGCGCACGGCGCTAGCCCAACAACACGGCGCTAGCCCAACAACACGGCGCTAGCCGGGTAGAAGGGCGCTGACGTCGCCACCCAGGGCGAGTACATAGACGTCGCCCGATGCAACGGTGCGTACCGCGGTCACCGATCCGGCATTGTCGACGAGACGCACCACGCGCGCGGCCTTCGATCCGACAACCTTGATGGCGGTGATGCGTCCACTGCAGTAGTCGCCATAGACGTACCAACCCGCCAGCGCGGGGAGTTTGGGCGAGCGAATCTTCGTCCCGCCGGAAATCGAACAACCTTGGTTGCCGTGTTCGTAGACGTGAACGGGGCGAAGATGGTTCTTCGCGGTTTGGTCGCGGTTGAAGCGTGCGAAACCTTCGTAGGCACTCCAACCGAAGTTCGCGTTGCGTCCCGACCCGGCGGTTGCGCGCGCGAGGTTGACCTCTTCCCATTTGTCCTGGCCGACGTCGGCGACCCAGAGATTCATTTCATCGTCGAATTCGAAACGCCATGGATTGCGCAGACCGACCGACCAAATACGTGCCGACGCGGATTTCGCGTTGCGTGCAAGGGGATTGACGCTGATGATCTTGCCGAGCATCGACGATCTGTCGAGTGCGATGCGTTGGGGATCGTCGCGCGAGCCGCCGTCACCGGTGCCGACGTAGAGACGTCCGCCCGGGCCGAAGGCAAGACCGCCTCCGTTGTGATTCGCGTAGGGCTGGGCGAGAGTGAAAAGAACGACGCGCGAAGTGGGATCGGCGGTGTTGTTGGTGCGCATGCGATAGCGCGCAACGACCGTATTGCCGTCGTCGTCGGTGTGGTTGACGTAGAGGAAGCGGCCGTTCGGATGGAACACGAGACCAAGCAGTCCACGTTCCCCCGACGCCCCCGTGCGTCCGGTGAGGTCGAGTGCGGTCGATTTCACCCTCGTTTTGCTGTCGAAGCGCACGACCCTTCCGTCTTGTTCGGCGATGTAAAGACCCGTGTCGGAGGCCCGCGAGGCGATGTCGGTGGGCTTGGCCACCGTTGTGATCTTGGCGAGACGCGCCGTCGGGTCTACCGCCGCGGTGGCAGCGATTGGTGTGGCGGCGCCGATGATGCAAGCGGCGATGAGAAGAAGGGGTGTGTGCGTCCTACGCATCGGGGTTGACGCGAGCAAGACCTTCCTGCACGACGGTGATGGCCAGTTGCCCGTCTTTCGTGTAGATCGAACCACCGGCGAGGCCGCGGGCATTCGACGTCGAAATCGAATACTGGTCGTAGAGCATCCACTCGTCGGCACGGAAGGGTCGGTGGAACCACATCGCATGGTCGAGGCTGGCCATCTGCACACCCTTTGAATTCCACGAGAGGCCGTGCGGCAGGAGTGTGGTGTCGAGGAGGGTGAAGTCACTTGCGTATGTGGCGATGCACGTGTGCAACACCGGATCGTCGGGCAGCCTGCCGTCGGCGCGCATCCAGACGCGCTGGCCGAGAGTGGGCACACCTTCGCGCGAGAACGGATCACCATCGACGTAGCGCAAGTCGATGGGGCGTGGACGGTCGTACCACTCGCCGATGATGTGCTTGTAAGGCGCCATGCGCGTCTTGAAGTCGGGAAGAGTCTCTGGGTCGGCGAGATTCATCGGTCCGTTGATCTGGTGGTCGGGCCCTGCTTCGTTCAGATGGAACGAGGCCTGCAGGTTGAAGATGACCTGCCCGTGCTGAATCGCCACGACGCGGCGTGTGGTGAAACTGCGCCCGTCGCGAATGCGGTCGACGTTGTAGAGAATCGGCACCCACGGGTCGCCGGGGCGCAGGAAGTAGGCGTGCAGCGAGTGCACGTGGCGGTCGGACTCGACGGTGCGAGCGGCGGCGACGAGGGCCTGGCCGGCGACCTGCCCGCCAAAAACACGCTGACGGTTCTCGTCGGGGGACTTTCCGCGGAAGACGTTGACTTCGATGGCTTCGAGGTCAAGAAGGTCGATGAGGTCGTCGAGCGCCGATTTCATTGCCCCTCATGTTGTCAGGGCAGGGCACCACACACAACGTGGGGGAGGGGTACCATCGCCCACGTGGCATTACTACCTCTCAACCCCGACGAACTCCTTTCCACCACCCGTGCGGTGCGCAAGCGCCTCGACTTCTCGAAGCCTGTCCCCGATGACGTCGTGCGCGAGTGCGTGTCGGCGGCCATGCAGTCGCCCTCGGGCAGCAACATGATGACGATGAGCTTCGTCATCGTGCGTGACGAGGCCAAGCGCAAGGCGATCGGCGAGGTGTACAAGAACTGTTACGGCATGTACAAGTCGATGGACGGCGTGTACATCGGTTCCATCGACAAGGGCGATGCCGCCGCGAACCAGCAGCAGAAGCGTTCCGCCGAGTCGGCCGACTTCCTCGGCGAGCACATGGGCGATGCGCCGGTGCTCGTCATCGGTTGCACGCAGGGTGCGCGCCTCGACGGCGCACCGGCGATGATGTCGGCGTCGATGCTGGGCAACATTCTCCCGGGTATGTGGTCGTTCATGTTGGCGGCGCGTGCGCGCGGTCTCGGTACCGCATGGACGACGGTGCACCTCATGATGGAACAGCAGGTCGCCGACATTCTCGGAATTCCGTTCGAGACCGTGCAGCAGGTGTGTCTGTCGCCGCTCGCCTACACCAAGGGAACCGACTTCAAGCCCGCGGCACGTCCGCCGGTCGACTCGATCATCCACTGGGACGGTTGGTGATCGATCCTGAATTGCGCCGCCATGCCGTGGCGGCGCGCGGTTTCATGCCGGAAGACGAGGGTGACGCCCTCTTCGACGCGGCATGTTCATTGCGCGGTGACGCGGCCAGCGCTCCGATCGTTGAAATCGGATCCTGGTGCGGTCGCTCGACGGTGTGGCTCGGCGCGGCTGCGCGTCGGCTCGGCACCGTCGTCTTCGCCATCGACCATCACCGTGGCAGCGAGGAAAACCAACCGGGCTGGGAGTGGCACGACCCGACCCTCGTCGACGCGGTGACCGGTCTCATCGACACGCTGCCGTTCTTTCGTTCGACGATCGCCAAGGCAGGACTCGAAGACGTCGTGGTTGCGATCGTGGGTGAGTCGCCCGTTGTCGCCTCACGATGGAACACACCGATTGGGTTTCTTTTCATCGATGGCGGCCACGGGGTCGACCCCGCTCGTGCTGACTATGCGAACTGGACCCCGAACGTGATGATCGGTGGCCTGTTGGCGATTCACGATGTGTTTCCCGACCCGGCCGACGGTGGCCGCCCGCCCTACGAGGACATTTATCTTCCCGCTCTGGCGAGCGGACGTTTCGAAGATGTGTCGGCGACCGGCAGCCTGCGCGTACTGCGTCGCGTGCGCTGACGACTACCGGTCGAGAAAGCCGTGGCGGAACAGGCGCGAACCCGGTGATGCGCCGGTGATCGCGTCGGCGGCAAGGATGATCGCCGCACCGGTGTAGGCGGTGCGCTCGTCGGCCGGAAAGGCGATGCGATCGGGGTACACGATGCCGGTGAGATACGAACCGTCGTCACAGCGGTGCGGTCGCGTCCATGCGAGCAGTTTCACCGCGGTGTCGATGTCGCCGAGAGCAGAGTGGGCAAGCGAACATTCTGCAGTTTCGGCGGCCGTGACCCAGGGTTCATCACTGACACAGCGAATACCGAAGCCATCCATTGCGAACGTGTTCCACAGTGACGCGAGACGGTCCTTTGCCTGCGCACCCTCCATGCTGCCGGTCATCACCGGGTAGTACCAGTCCATCGCCCAACGGTCCTTCGGTTCGAAGGCGGCGAGGTTGGTTCGCACGACACGATCGATCGCATCGGCGGCTCGCAACAGGTGATCGGGATGGTCGTCGACAAGTGCGGCGAGCATCGCTCCGCAACGCAACGAGTGCCTGATCGACGACGACCCGGTGAGAAGTGCGTAGTCCCACGGCGTGTCGTCGGTTTCGCGAGCCCACAACACGGTCCCGTCGGTCCGCCGATGGGCGAGTACCCATTCGAGTGCGGCGCTGACGACGGGCCACATGTTCTTCACCGTCGCACGATCACCCGTACACAGCCAGTGGTGCCACAGGCCCGCCGCGACGTAGGCACACACATTGGTGTCGAGCTTTGCATCTTCGATCTCGCCATCGGGCAGGTAGTAGTTGTGCCATGCACCGTCTTCACGCTGGGTGTCAGCCAGCCATTCGTAGGCGCGACGAGCCTCATGGTGCATTCCCATCGTGTCGAGCGCCATCGCGGTTTCGACGTGGTTCCATGGGTCACAGTGCCCGCCATCGAACCAGGGGATCATCCCGTTCGCCAGTTGCAAGCGCGCAATCGAAGCCGCGGTTTCGTGCAGTTCCTCGTGGGTGACGACACCGCTGATCGTGAGATCGTGTTTCATCGCGACTGCCCGACGAGTGCGTTGCGACGTGCGTAGACGACGTAGCTCTTGCCGAGCATCGGACTGAGCACTCGCTCGACAACTTTCATCCCGCGCGGCTGGTTCACGATGTCCCACTCGAGAAAGCGTCGGTATGCGGCCACCGCTCGATGGTCGTTGTTCGACGGGCCCACCGCACACTTCAGCCACCAATAGGGGCTGTGCAGCGCGTGGGCGTGGTGCTGGTCGATGATGTCGAAACCCGCGGTGCGCAGCTTCGCCTTCAGCTCGGTTGCCGAGTAGATGCGCACGTGCCCACCGGGTGATTTCGGCGCGTGGTACTCGTCGGAGAGCATCCAATTGATCTTTTCCGGAAACCAAGTGGGAACCGTTGCCGCCAGCACGCCGCCCGGCTTCAACACCCGGTGCAGTTCGGCAATGGCTGCGTTGTCGGCATCGATGTGTTCGAGCACCTCGGAGGTGACGACACGGTCGAACGTCGCATCGGCAAACGGAAGCCGCGTTGCGTCGCCACGCAGACAAGCCACGAAGTTGTCGGTGCTGATTTCACCGGCAGCCGCCATCGCCGCGAACGTGTTGCGGGTGGTGACAACCTCGTCGGCAGCCCAGTCGAGCGCGACGACGCGCGCACCGAGTCGCGCGGCTTCGTAGGCGTGACGGCCGAAACCCGCACCCGCATCGAGGAACAGTTCTCCAGGAGCGAGTCCCAACTTGTCGAAACGCACCGTGAGCATCAGCGTCTCCCTGCGCGGTTGTGGGGCATGTCGAGAACCTCGCGGTACTGCTCGACGGTGAGTTCCGCACAATGACGCCAGCTCCAGCGTTCGACGACGCGTTGACGGCCGTTGGCTCCGACGCGTGCACGCAATTCCGCGTCATCGAGGCCCCGGCGCAATGCCGCCACCAGCGAGTCGACGTCGCCCGCCTTGCATTGCAGGACGGTGTCACCGTTTGTGCCGGTGACCTCGGGAAGCGCACCACCATCGGTGGCAACGAGACAGATACCGGTGCACATCGCCTCGATGGCGGGCAGGCTGAACCCCTCGTACAGGCTCGGAACGACGGCAAGTTCGGCCTGTGCATACAGTTCGACGATGCGCTCGTCGGGTACGCCCGAGACGAAATCGATCGCGTCGCGCAGGCCGAGCGAATCGATGAGGTCGGCACTCTTGCCGGGCTTCGGCTTGCCGATAATTGTCAGGCTTACGTCGCGTTCGGTGCGCAGTTTCGCCATTGCCTCGAGCAGGTACGACAATCCCTTCAGCGCAACGTCGGCCGACGCCGTCGTGATGAGTCGTCCGGGCTGGCGTGGCACGCCCTCGATGGGCTTGAACAGATCGGGGTCGACACCGACGGGTACGAGGCGCATGCGATCGAGAGATACCCCCATGTCGTTGTGGATGTCCTTGATCGAGTTCTCGCTGACGACGACGATCCGCGGCATCTTTGAGGCGACCTTGCCCTGCATCTTCACGAACGAATACCAGCGGCTGATACCGAAGCGCTTGTAGCGGCTCTTCGTATGGCTGAGTTCGAGTGCCCGGTCGCGTGTGATCGGGTGGTGAAGCGTGACGATGGTCGGGATCATCTTTTCGATCTTCAGGATGTCGTCACCGAGACACTGGTTGTCGTGGACGATGTCGAAATCGCGAACGCGGGGCTTGAGCGCGCGATAGGCGCGCATGCTGAAAGCCTTGGGTTCGCCGAACGTGCCCTTCAGGAATTGCGCCGCTTCGACGACGTTCGGGAGGTTCTTCAGTTCCCAATACGCGGGAAAGCGACCGGGGTAGTGGTCGTTGAAGATGTCGAGGCTG
>VFQT010001632.1_pt1 | contig 26169 bp, 4 predicted proteins | sample 3512381 | NCBI WGS metagenome assembly VFQT01 (sample SAMN10412376, study PRJNA504923) | tailings metagenome | isolation source: Relicate 2 Philex TSF3 active mining site | place: Philippines: Tuba, Benguet | collected 2017-08-29
CAGCTGCCCATATCGTTGATGCTGGCGGCACTGAGACCATTGATGGCGGTAATGGTGACGACACCATCAGCCTGACGGGCGCTGATACTTACACGCTCACCAATGGCACCAACAACATTAGCAATGTCGAGATTGTCTCGATTGATAGCAATGCGGCTGGTTTCAGCGTGACGCTGGATGATGCCATGGCGGCAAGCTCGGATCTTGGCGGCGCTAATAGCGGCACTGTTCGTGTCGATGCCGGTCAAGCAATGACCAATGGTGTGATCATCAACGCGGCTGATTTCCAATCTGGCCGTGAACTCTATGTTACCGATGACGATTTTGCAGGCGCTGACACGATCACAGGCGGTGCAGGTAACGACAGCATTGAAGCTGGCTCAGGCAATGACCTGATCACACTGAACGCTGGCGTTGATACCGTTCTCGGCGAGCTTGGCGCCGACACCATCACGGGTTCCGACGACGTTACAGACTCGGATTCTATCAATGGAGGCGGTGGTAATGATCGCCTCGATCTTGCTGGGCGCTATATCGCAGGCCAATTGGGTGCGCTGACAACTGCTAACCTTATTAGCCAGGTTGAAACAATCGTACTTGCGTCTGAAACGGATATCGCTGGTGCAAATAACGGGTACCAATATAATATCTCGGTTGACGATGATAACGATGTTGATGCGGGCGCATCGGTTACTGACACGTTGACCATTGATGCGTCAGCCCTTCTCGCTGATGCGGACGGGACACAGGCTGGTAATCAGTCAGAAAACCTGACCTTCTCGGCCGCAGATGTGACACTTTACAAGGTAAGTGTCGAGGGCGGTGCTGCCAATGACAGTATTGTCGGCGGCACATTGTCTGACACTTTGGCTGGAAATGACGGCGACGACACTATCCTTGGTGGCGACGGCATGGACAGCTTGATGGGCGGCAATGGTTCGGACAAGTTCCAAATTGCCAACCCTGGCCAGATCATTGGTGCGGACACCGAAACAATCGATGGCGGGGCAGACGACGATACCCTCAGCTTGACGGGCGCTGGTACCTACACTCTGACCACGGGTACCAACAACATTACGAACATCGAGATTGTTTCGGTGGATAGTGATGCTTTCGGCTACAACATCATGCTCGATGATGGCATGGCCGCGACGTCGGACCTGCTAAGCTCGAACAGCGGCACGATCCGCGTCGAGGCGGGTCAGGCCATGACCAACGGTGTGGTTGTGAATTCGGCTGATTTCCAGTCGGGCCGCGAACTTTTGATGTTCGACACCGACTTCCAGGGTGATGACACCATCACTGGCGGCGCTGGCATGGACTCCATCAAGGCCAGCGACGGTAATGACTCCATTACCGGCAATGGTGGCGCAGACAGCCTCTATGGTGAGGCAGGCAATGATCTGTTCGTCTTTGATGGCCCCGATGCGGTCGACTTTGACCAAACCATTGATGGGGGTACGGGTACCGACCGTATCCGTCTCGACACGTTGGGCACGAACATTGGTGTGACCGACAGCATCTTCGACAAGGTCGTTAATATGGAAGAATTCCATATGAACGGCACAGGTAACTATGTCGTCGTGCTTGGCGCTAATACTGACCAGGCGTTTGTGAACGGCATCACAGCCTGGATTGATACGACAGCAGCTTCGTTGCAATTCGATGGCCTTGGCCTGAACATCACAACCAATGTGACGGGTACAAATAACCGCGACACGATCCTTGGCGGGACGAAAGCGGATATCCTGAGTGGCCTTGGTGGCGCTGACTCGATTACGGGTGGTGTTGGTGCCGACACAATTGACGGTGGCAGTGAAAATGACACGCTTGATGGCGGAGCAGGGTCGGACTCGATTGTTGGCGGCGATGGAGACGACACCATCATTGGCGGCAGTGAGGTGGACACGCTGATTGGCGGCAATGGTAACGACACCTATATTTTTGCAAGCAACTCTGAGTTTATCTCTGCCAATGCGGTTGTTGACTCAATCACGGACACGAATGGTACAAGCGACCGTGCGTTGATCTCCGGCGCTATTACCATCGGCGCTGCCGGCAGCATGGCCCGGGCCGAGGGCGTAGACCAGATTGTTGCTGCAGCAGATGCGGGCAATCCGTTGACGCACAGCATTGTTCTGACAGACGCGAACCTGAATGATATCAATACGATCGATTTGATTGGTTCAAGCCACATCAACTCGTCGGCAACGGTCGATATGAGCGCTGTTGTGGGCGACGCTCTGTTCATCCGTGGTGTTGCTAATGGCACCAATACGCTCTCGGGCGGGACGGGCAACGACACGATTGTTGGCGGTACGGGTGCAGACAGCATCGTTGGCAATGCAGGCGCCGATAGCCTGCGTGCAGGCGGCGGCGACGACACGATTGTCGGGGATCAGGCTGACGTGCTGATCGATGGCGAAGGTCACACCAATAAGGATATTCTCCAAATTGGTGCCGCTTTCGAGGATACGGGCGACGGCCAGATCATCAACATCGAGCAAGTCGATGTGACGGCTGGCGGCCTCACAGTTTCGCTCGACAACCAGACCGAGGGCCTGGTTATTAATACCTTCGCGACTGGGGCAACGACCCTGATTGCAGGGTCTGGCTCGGATACTGTGACGGGCGGCACTGGTAATGACAGCATTACGGCTGGTACCGGCAATGACAGCATCAATGCTGGCAATGGCGATGACATTATTGTGTTGTCGACGAACCTGACGCTGGCTGACACGATCAATGGTGGTGCGGGCACGGATACGCTGACCTTTACGGATGACACAGTTGCGACGACCGATTTGAACAACGTCACCAACATTGAGGCAATCACGTTGGGGGATGCCGCAACCACTATTGTCACTCTGGATACGTTGGTCGCAGCTGGTGCAACGCTTACGGTTGACGCGACCGGCCTGTCGAACACCTTGTATTTCGATGGGTCGGCAGAAGCCGATGGCAAGTTCTCGATTGGTGGTGGTTCAGCCAATGACACGATTATCGGCGGCGCCGGAAACGACACAATTGCGGGCAATGCGGGCAATGACAGCATTACGGCAGGTGCAGGCGCTGACAGCATCAACGGTGGTGCCAATGATGACATCATCATTTTTGCGGGCAACTTGACTGTTTTGGATACTGTCATTGGTGGTTTGGGCAGCGACACGCTCACCTTCACGGATGCGACGGTTGCAGGCACTGACCTGAACAATGTGACCGAGATTGATACCATCATTCTGGGTAATGCGGACACCACGATCACGACAGTAGATGGTCTCGTGGCCGCTGGCGAAACGCTGGTTGTTGACGCCACAGGTTTAACCCCTGGTCAGACGTTAAGCTGGATTGGTTCGGCTGAAACGAACGGGAAGTTCTCGATTGCTGGTGGATCGGACAACGACACAATTGTTGGTGGTTCAGGCGACGACACCATCCTCGGCAATGATGGCAATGACTCCATCACAGGTGGCACCGGTAACGATAGCCTCAGCGGTGGAACTGGCAACGACGTGTTCGTGTTCGACGCCACAAATACGCTCACCACTTCGGACACGGTCGCTGGCGGGAACGACAGCGATACACTTCGGATTGATATGACAGCCACGATGGCTCTGACGCTGAGCAACAATGTCAGTGGCGTTGAGACGGTATTGGTCAACGATGTGAATGGGGCGGGTAACGACCTTACCCTGACGCTCGATACCAACTTTGCTCAAGCTTCGACCATTATTGATGCCTCATCGTTGGATAGCGGCGAAACCCTGACGCTCCTGGCGTCGAACAATGCTGCAAATGAAGCCCTTGATGTGCGCGGCGGAGCTGACAACGACACCATCACAACAGGTGCAGGCGACGATACGGTTTCAGGTGGTGCTGGCAATGACAGCATTACGGCCGGCGCTGGCTCTGACAGCATTAACGGCGGCGCTAATGATGACACCATTGTTTTTGCAGGGAACCTAACTTCGTCCGACACGGTGCTTGGCGGCACTGGCACCGACACGCTCACGTTCACAGATGCTAATGGTGCAGCTGATGACCTGAACAATGTCACAGGTGTTGAGACGGTCACACTCGGCAATGCTGATACAACGATTACAACGCTCGATGGTTTGGTTGACGCTGGTGCGACATTAACAATTAACGCGGCAGCGCTTGGTGCTGGCAGCAATCTGTTGTTTGACGGCTCAGCTGAAACGAACGGCAAGTTCTCCGTTGAAGGCGGCCTGGATGCCGATACGATCACCGGCGGTGCAGGTAACGACACCATAAATAGTGGTGCGGGCGCAGACTCGATCATTTCCGGCGCTGGTAATGACAGCATTAACGGCGGCGCTAACGACGACACCATTGTGTTCAATTCGACGAAGACACTGACGTCACAAGACACGATTGATGGCGATACCGGCACGGATACGGTCCGCGTTGATGTTGATGGTGCTGTCAGTTTCACTCTCGACGCTGATTTTACCAATGTTGAAACTCTCCTCATCAATGATGACAATTCAATTGGTGCTGACGCGTCGGTGACTTTTGATGCGGCATTTGGTCAAGCAACAATCATTGTTGATGGTTCTTCGCTCGACAGTGGAGAGACGTTGACGGTTAATGCTTCTGCTAATGGAGCGGGCGAAGCGGTCGACATGCGCGGCGGTGCGGACAACGATACGCTGACAGGCGGTGCTGGTGCTGACACCATTGCAGGCAATGACGGCAACGACAGCATTACAGCTGGCGCTGGTGCAGACAGCCTGTCTGGTGGCGACGGCAACGATAGCTTCGTGCTGGGCAGCAATCTTGCCTCGACTGACACAATCATCGGCGGTGCAGGCACTGATACGCTCACCTTCACTGACGCGAATGCTGCGACAAGTGATCTTGATAACGTCTCGGGCATCGAGACGATCGCTTTGGGTGACGCAACCACCAATGTGACGACGGTTAATGGCCTTGTAGCCAGCGGCGCTACATTGACAGTCGACGCCACCGGTCTGACAGGTGGACGTACGCTTACTTGGAATGGCTCTGCTGAAACGGATGGTAACTTCTCGGTTGCCGGCAGCTCTGGCAACGACACCGTTCTTGGTGGTTCTGGCAATGACACACTTGTCGGTAATGATGGCGATGACAGCCTAACTGCTGGTGCAGGCGACGACAGTCTTTCTGGCGGCATCGGCAATGACACGTTTGTTCTTGCTAACAACCTGACCTCTGCTGATACAATAACCGGCGGTTTGGGTGCTGACGCGCTCACCTTCACCGATGCGAATGGATCGACAGACGATCTTGATAACGTCTCAGGCATTGAGACGATTACGCTTGGCGATGCGACCACGAGTGTGACGACGGTGAATGGTCTTGTAGCCAGCGGTGCTACGTTGACGGTCAACGCCACAGGTCTAACCGGTGGGCGTACTCTTACCTGGGATGGCTCTGCTGAAACTGACGGCAAGTTCTCTGTCGCAGGCAGCGCGGGTAATGACACGATCCTGGGTGGATCAGGTAATGACACGCTTGTTGGTAATGATGGGGATGACAGCCTAACTGCGGGTGCAGGTGTCGACAGCATTCATGCGGGTGCCAACAACGATATTATCGTCTTTGGCACGAACTTGACTGTAAGCGATACAGTTGATGGCAGCACGGGCATCGACACGCTGACCTTTACTGACGCCACGGTAACGGGCGATGATCTCAACAATGTTATTGATGTTGAGTTCATTACCCTTGGGAATGCCGACACAACCATAACAACCGTTGATGGCCTTGTTGCGAACACGGCCAGCTTGACAGTAGATGCGACTGCATTGACCACGGGCCAGCAACTCTATTGGGACGGTTCTGCCGAAACCAACGGTAAGTTCTCGATCAATGGCGGTGCAGACAATGACACCATTATTGGTGGGGCGGGCAACGATACCATTGCGGGTAATGCTGGCAATGACAGCATCACTTCTGGGACCGGCGCGGATAGCATCAATGGCGGTGACAATAACGACATTATCATTTTTGCCGGTAACTTGACCGCATCTGATACGGTTATTGGGGGTGCAGGTGCTGATACGCTCACCTTCACTGACAATAATGGCGCGGCAACTGACCTCGACAATGTCTCTGGAATTGAGACAATTACGCTCGGCAATTGGACAACAGTCGTGACGACTGTTGATGGTCTTGTTGCGAGTGGTGAGACGCTCACGGTTGATGCAACAGCGTTGACGTCAGGTAACACACTGACCTGGACTGGTACCGCAGAAGCTGATGGTAAGTTCTCGATTGCAGGCGGTGCTGGCAACGATACTATTATTGGTGGTTCAGGTAACGACACGCTCTTGGGCAATGACGGAAATGATAGCCTGACGGGCGGCGCTGGTGTCGACAGCATCATGGCAGGCGCTGGCGACGACGTAATTGTCGGTGCTCAAGATGACGCGCTGCTGGACGGCGAAGGGCACACCGTGAAGGACGTGCTGCAAATCGGCGCCACCTTCAATGACGTCAATGACGCGCAGATCAACCGTATTGAAGAGATCCTTCTGACGGCTGCAGTGTCGCTGAGCCTGGATGCGCAGTCAGAGGCGTTTACCGTCACTGGCAGTGCGGGCAACGACACGATTGTTGGTGGCAGTGCGAATGACACGATCAATGGCAATGCTGGCAATGATAGCATCACGGGTGGTGTTGGGATCGATAGCATTAGTGCCGGTGCCGACAACGACACGATTGTTGGCGCGCAGGATGACGCTCTGCTCGATGGCGGCACGCATACGACCAAAGACGTCCTAGAAATCGGGGCGAGTTTCGAAGATGCGAGCGATGCTCAGATTGCGAATATCGAAGAAGTAACGCTCACGAACAGTGGTACAATTCTCTCGCTGGGCGACCAGAGCGAGGCGTTCACGATCAACGGCAGCTCGGGGGCTGACACCATCACCGCCGGTGCCGGCAACGACACGATTGTTGCGAATGGTGGGGCTGACTCAATCGTCGGCGGCACGGGTGCCGACAGCATTGATGCGGGTGCGGGGAACGATACTATCGTTGGCGCAGAGGATGACGTGCTGCTCGACGGCGGTGATGCAGCCGATAGTGATTTACTGCAAGTCGCAGCCAACTTCACGAATATCAATAACGCTCAGATCGTTGACATCGATCGAGTTGAATTGACGACCTCAGGTCGGACGCTCAACCTCGGTGCCCAAACCGAGTCCTTGGTTATCACTGGATTTGCTTCTGGCTCATCGACTGTGATCGCAGGCTCCGGCGCTGACACGATTACTGGTGGTACCGGTACTGACTCCCTCACGGGTGGCACGGGCGCAGACAGCATTATGGCGGCAGCGGGCGATGACATCATCGTTGGTGCTCAAGATGATACGCTGCTCGATGGCGGCACGCATGTTACCAAGGATGTGTTGCAGGTAGGCGCGAACTTCGAAGATACGGGTGACGGCCAGGTCATCAATATTGAAGAGGTGGCGCTGACGGCTACGGCTCTTTCGGTCAGCATGGATGCCCAGACCGAAGCCTTGACCATCACCGGCTTCTCAACTGGCAGCTCGACCATTAAGGGCGGCGCTGGCGCCGATACCATTACTGGCGGTACGGGGGCCGACAGCATTGATGGCAGCGGCGGAAACGATAGCGTCTCTACAGGTGCCGGCAACGACACCATTGTTGGTGCAGCGGCAGATGCGCTGCTCGACGGTGGCGCTGACAGTGACACTCTGCAGATCGCGGCGAACTTCGACGATGCAAGCAATGCGCAGATCGCGAATATCGAGACCGTTACACTGACTGCGACAGGACTTACCCTCAGCCTTGCTGACCAAACTGAAGCTTTTGTCGTGACCGGCTTTGCTGGAGGATCCTCGACCATCACTGGTGGTTCAGGTGCCGATAGCATCACAGGTGGCTCAGGGGCTGATAGTCTCATCGGCGGTCTTGGCGCCGACAGTATCAATGCAGGTGCCGGTAATGACACCATTGTCGGTGCGCAGGATGACGTTCTTCTGGATGGCAGCACCAACACTGACACGCTTCAAATTGGCGCGAACTTCGATGATACAAGCAATGCCCAGATTGCGAATATCGAAGAAGTAACGCTGACGGCCAGCGGGACAGTCCTGTCGCTGGGTGACCAGAGCGAAGCATTCACCATCAACGGCAGTTCGGGCGCGGATACAATCACCGGCGGTGCCGGCAATGACACAATCATTGCGAATGGAGGCGCTGACTCCATTGTTGGTGGTTCTGGTGCCGACAGCATCAACGCTGGCGCTGGCAACGATACTATCGTTGGCGCGCAAGACGACGTCCTGCTTGATGGCGGCGACGCAGGGGACACTGATACGCTTCAGATTGGTGCCACTTTCGACGATATTAACGATGCCCAAATCGTAGATATCGATATTATCTCGCTCACGCAGACTGGCTTGACCTTGACCTTGTCGGCTCAGACCGAGGGTATGACTATCCAGGGCTTTGCCGGTGGTTCGTCAACAATTATCGCAACCAGCGGCGTGGACACGATCACGGGCGGCGTTGGGAATGATTACATCACTGGCGGTGCTGGCGCCGACAGCATTGACGGCGGTCAGGGTAGCGATACCTATTACTATGCCGCCTCGAGTGATTTTGCTGTCTCTGGCGGTGCAGTGGTCGACAATATTAATGATGTTGACGGCGTCGCAGACCGCGCTGTGATCGCTGGCGCGATTACATTGGCGGCGGACACCTCAATGGCGCGTGCCGAAGGTGTCGAACAGATTGTTGCAGCGACAGATGCTGGAACGGCCCGTACGCATAGCATCACGATTAACGACAATACTGATTTGAATGACATTCGTGCGATTAACCTGTCGGGCTCGTCAAATGCGGGTTCGATCGGCTCGGTCAATTTGACGGGTGTCGGTATTGGCGTAGCAATCACAGGCGTTACATCGGGTAGCAACATGTTGACCGGCGGTGGTGGCGTCGACACAATCACCGGCGGCTCGGTGGCGGACACCATTACTGGTGGCGCAGGTGCCGATGTGCTCGATGGTGGCACTGGCAACGACACTTATGTGTTCAGCACGAACTCTCAGTTTGTTTCAGCTGGCGCCGTTGTAGATAACATCAATGATGCAGGCGGCACGGACACAGCCTTGATCGTGGGTAATATTACAATTGCTGCGACCGATGATTTGTCGAATGCTGAGGGTGTCGATGAGATTGCTTCGGGCACATCCCTTGGTGCAGCCGACGCGACCGCGCGCACCCACAGCATCGCGATCGACAACAATACTTCGCTTAATGACATCCGGACAATCGATCTGTCCTTGTCGACAAGCGCGAGCAGCACCGCGAACGTCAATTTAACCGGTGTTTCCCAAAACATGACGGTCGTTGGTGTGGCCAATGGTTCCAACACACTCCTTGGTGGCAGTGGTAACGATACCATTGATGGCGGCACCGCGGCTGATACGATCAATGGCGGGGCAGGCGGTGATGATATCGATGCTGGAGCCGGTAATGACTTGGTCATTATTTCGTCTTCTGCTGACATGCCGGCCTCTGAGGTCATCGCGGGTGGAACAAATAGCGGTGGTGTAGATACACTTCGCTTGGACACTGCTGGTGTGTATGCGAGTAGCGACATTGATGGGGCGACAGGCTTTGAAGTTCTGTCTCTCAACAGCAATTCCACAAACTGGACCATCACTTTGGCGGCCGCCAATTTTGCGACCAGCGATTATGACGGCAATGGCTTAGCAGATGGAACGCTGGGGGTTAGCGCCGCTATTGCGCTGACCACTAACGTTACTCTTACAGCGAGCGCCGCAGCCGCGACTTCGGAACTTTACGTTGATGGTACCAATTTTGGTGGCAACGACTCCCTGACGGGTGGCGCTGGTGCTGATACCATTTTTGGCGGCGCTGGGGCCGATACGATTGTAGGTGGCGCTGGTGCAGATAGCTTAATCGGCGGCACTGGTAATGACGTTTATGTCTTTAGCGCCGATGTGACTGCTGGAGAGACCTTGGTTGAGCAGGCGGCTGAAGGCACTGATACCCTGCGCGCTACAGCATCCGTGAATTTCTCTGCCTTGGCGGCAGGAGACTTGGATGAGATTGAGAATGTTCTCGTGAATAACGGTGCATATACTCTGACATTTACGGGTGCTCAATTAGATGGAGAAGTCATCAACTTTAATGAGGTAAGCGGCAATAACATCAATGTGGATGTAAATGTGGGCTCCGGCCTTTCGGTGAACCTGGCTTCGCTCACATTCACAGCCTTTAGCGGTGATGCTTTTGATGACGGCTCGGATATTTTCCGTATTTCGGGCGCAGCTGGCAACGAAACCATCACGGGCACCACGATTGCAGACTCCATTGTGGGTGCAGGCGGCGCCGACAGTATTTTAGGCGGCGACGGCGCTGACACTATTAATGGTGGCGCAGGGGTTGATGAGGTCTTTGGTCAAAATGGCAATGACGTGTTGCTATTTGCGAACGGCGCCGAACTCAACGCCGACGCGACTGTCGATGGGGGCGCAGCGACTGACACAATTCGGTTCACCTCCTCGACAACTGACATCACCGATGACGATTTCGATAACGTGACGAATATTGAAATTATTCAATTGGCTAACGGTGGCAATACCGCGTCATTTGGAACGTCCGCTATTGCTGCGCTGACGAACGGAACAATCTTGGGCGGTACTGGAAATGATATTATTTCCGTGTCATTTGGCACCGAATCCATCACAATTAGTGGCGGTGATGGCAATGACAGCATTGATAATAACGATACACATGTTGCGAATGACTCCTTGGCCGGCGATAACGGCAATGACAGTATTTGGGCGGGAGACGGGAATGATACCCTCCATGGTGGGTCTGGTAATGACTCACTGAGCGGTGAGAATGGCGATGATTTGATTTATGGCGAAACAGGTGTCGATACTCTGATCGGCGGGTTGGGGGCTGATACATTCCGTTTCGCGGCTGGTGACTCGGGCACGCCCTCAGACACAAATTTTGATGTCATTACTGACTTCCAGTCCGGAACTGACAGTATCGACTATCTGAACGCCAATATTACCGTTGCAGGTGATGTGGCGTCAGCTGCAGGCCGGGCGGGCATTAGTAGCGGTGAAGTTACATTTGATGCAGCGGATGACACGCTTGCTGAACGTATCACGGCTATTCAAGCAGCAATCGCTGGAGGTGCTGGCCACGTTCAGGGTGAGTCCGCAGTGTTCAATTTCGATGGAGACAGCTACCTATTCATCTCCGATGGGACGGCGGGCGTTGGCGCTAATGATGTCCTAGTTAAGATTGCTGGGTTCGCATATAATGATCTTACAGTAACCGGGGGCGACATTACGGCTATGACGAATGCCGACGCGACCGCGCCCACCGTTGTTTATGTGATTTATGACAATACCAATGGTGATGGAGACGAACGTTTCTATATTGCTTTTAACGAAGCAGTCTTGACGGCGTCAAATAAGGTAGATGTGACCAAGTTCACTTATGACGACGGCGTGACCACCTATACTTTTGCAAGCAATTGGGCGACCGGGCAGTCTTCAGGTGATCCAGCTGTCATTCAGTTGAACTTGGATGAGGCGCAGTTTGACTTGGATACTAACGGTGACGCTGTTCCAGGCGAATTTGCGGGAGCAAATGCAGACAATATTGACTTTGCGGCAGGTTTCGCACTCGATACGGCAAATAACCCGTTGGCGTTGACCAGTAATGTCACGCTTCGGTACGCATTCAACTTGGCCAATCATGGAGCAGGAATAACATCGTTCACCGGCAGCACCCTTGACGATACGATTTTGGGCAGTGCCAATAATGATACCATTGATGGTAACATGGGGAATGACTCAATTGTTGGTAATAACGGCGCTGACTCGCTGGTCTCCGGCGGTGGGGCGGACACGTTGACGGGTGGTAGTGGTGCAGACACGTTTGTGTACACACCAACCGCCAGCACAGACGCTATCCGCATTACGGATTTCGCAAATGCTGAAGATTATCTTCAAATTGACCTGTCGAATGTAGACTCTGCGTTCTCGGTTACAGATATTGAAGTTCTTAATGGTGGCGGAGATGTTGCAGATACTGATGCAGCATCTATTCTGTCCGTAGGCAGTGACGGAGTTGCAGCAGGTGCTCAAAACATCATTCAATTGACGGGTACTACTTTTGCTGGCGCCCAAGCAGCAGTAGATGCGATTGAGGTCGGCGGCACCCGAACTGTGACGGGCTTCTCGGCTAAGCATCTCGGTGATGCGTTCATGGTTATCTACACGCATACCGATGGATCAATCCGTTTGGCCTTGGCTCGGGTTGATGTTGATGCAGGCGGCGACGGCGTGCCCGACGCAGGCCCCGGACAGTTTGAGAATAATCAGTTGACTGGTTTTGATATGGTGATTGGTTTGACTGGTATTACCAGTTCGCCGATTGACTTTATCGCCTGATTAAGTCTTGGGTTGGCGTTGACCACTTGCCCCCTCTCTCTATCAGGGAGAGAGGGGGCGCGTCCCTCTTACAGGGCTAGATTAGCCTGCTTGAAGTCGCGCTTGGCGATCTTTCTCAAGCACTGCATGCGAGGCCCGAAGCCGTTCATAAAATGCGAACCGGTCGTGAACCTGCTGGCTTTGCATCCTCTCGTGCGATGCATAGGCCGCGCCTAAAGTTCGTTTACGTGCAATTTCAACCGGGTCTATCGCGAGTTGTTTGAGGGCCTTTGCCCACTCGTTGTATGTGTCTGCCTTAACACCGATTTCGAGATGTTCTGGTCGTTCGGCGTAGATGGTGGGCGAGAAGATAGGTACGACGCCTGCTGCGCAGCATTCGATGAATTTTATATCGGATTTGAACCGGTTAAACTCGGTGTCGCGAAGCGGCAAGAGTGCCAGATCGCAGGTGCCGAGTACTTGCATATAGTGGCTATGTGGGAGCGTTGGATGGAATTCAGCGTGGATAGTTTTAGGAAGCCTGTCATATGCTTCGCGGTCATGCACGATCACCAATTCTGCATTATCCCCCAGTTCATTCAGCGCATCCAAAACCGCTCCCTCGATGTCTAGCCAATCATCAGACCGGTTCAGGGCACCGAAAAAGATGCGGATCCGTTCCCCCTGTTTAGGGGTGGTGGCCGACACTTCCGGAAGTTCAAACACCGCATTGGGGAAAACTTGCACATTTGGGTTCCACTGCCGGATCAACTCGGCAAGCGGCTCGGTCGACACGGTGACGGCGTGGACTCCCCGAAAGGCGCGGAAGCTTGCAGCCTCGTTTTGTGGCCAATGGCGCGGGTCGTCGTCATAGTCTGACACGATTATGGTGCCCTGCGCAGATTTTTCTTCCACTTTGGCAATAAGGGCCGGGCTGTCGAGAAAGCTCCGCTGTAGGATCAGTATGTCTGGCTTGAACCCCTTGGGGATCACTAATTCGCCTGATTTCCAAACAGCGCTCACATCCGGCAAGCTATTAAGTGCTGTGAGTGGGTGGTCGGTGCGAACGCGGGAGACCCCTTCACCGCCCTGATGGCGTAAGCCAAGTGCGGCGATCGTCAAGCGGTTCGTGACCGGCTTTCGCCGTGCGCGAACGATCCATTGAAAGGGAGCGGCGTTCTGCCGAAACTTAGCTCGATGAATTCCCAAAGCGGCAGCTGCCGGCTCAAGAATGTCCAGAGCTTTGCGTGTTTCCTCGGGCCAGAGAATCCTGGGCCTTGCGTCCACCATGTGCCAGCCCGTTTCACGCAGCATCTCTATGATACTATCTAGGCTAAAAAAACGCAGATGCGTCCGGTCTAAAAGGCCATGGTCTTCATAATTCCAAGCACCAGCGAGTTGTTTCTTAATCAATGACCAGTGGGAAACATTGGGCAAGCAAGCAACTAGCATGGCCTCGTCATGCAGATGCGGGTTTAGGGATTTAAGGACCTTCCAAGGGTCAGAAAAATGCTCAAGCACATCCCCGAAAACTAGGCAGTCGTACTTTTGTGGTGGTCGCATGAGATTGATTTGCTCAGAAAACTCTGGCCTCTCAGCATTTCCTATCCAGACCGCGTTAAGACGGCGTTCTGCCAGCGCACCGGCTTGTGCATTGAGCTCTACGCCATGATATTCCGTCTTTGGTAATCTGCGCTTAACAGCTTCGCCGAACCTACCTGTGCCACAACCCAACTCCAAAATCCTGTTTGCCGAAAAGGGTATTGCGGCGAGCAAATCTGGATTGATATTGTCGAAATATCGGTCGCTCTGCGTCATAAATGCTCGTAAATTAGGGTGCCTGTTTGCGCCCAGAGACTCTAGGCTGTCGGCGGGGTTCAAGTCGACCTCTTTCTCAGCCTTTCTTAAAAGGCCTTGTCACGCTGCGCCCAACCCCAAGTCGCAATTTATCCATCGCCTTGCATATCGTATATATTAGCCCTAATGGCGTGTGCCTCGAACGAAAAATCACCGGAGACGATTATGCCAATGCTCAAGATCGATGATCGCGACTATGATCTCGATACGCTGCCGACCGAGATCAAGACCATCGTTGCCCATGTGCAGGCAATCGACTTGGAATTGACGCGTTTGCAGGCACAGAGCGCAATTCATCAGACGGCGCGCGCGGCCTATTCGCGCACGCTTAAGGAAGAATTGAAAAAGCTGGATGGCGCTTCTGAAGAGAAGCCGGCACCTGCAGCTCGTGGCAAGGGCAAGGGGAAATAACTGCAGGGGGTCCGAATTTGGACCACCCGCTAGCGTAACATTGGGAATAAAGATGATATGAACATTCTCTTTATTCACCAAAACTTTCCTGGTCAGTTTAAGCATCTCGCTCCTGCCTTAGTGAGGCAGGGGCACAATGTTGTTGCTATGACTATGGGTAAGCCCCAGAGCCTCAATTGGAATGGGGTGCGGCTATTTCCCTATGCCGCGAACAGAGGATCTACGCCGTCGATCCATCCTTGGGTGTCAGATTTTGAAACCAAGGTTATCCGGGGCGAGGCCTGTTTTCACGCGGCAAAAAAGCTGCGCGAGGAGGGGTTTGATCCAGACGTCATCATCGCTCACCATGGTTGGGGTGAAAGCCTTTTTCTAAAAGAGGTATGGCCGCACGCTCGCTTAGGCATTTACTGCGAATTTTATTATAGTGTTCATGACACAGACGTTGGCTTTGACGCGGAGTTTCCGAACGTCGATCCGGGCAATGCATGCCGTATCCAGCTGAAGAACCTGAATAATTTGCTTCATTTCCAGGTGGCTGATGCCGCAATTTCGCCTACAAATTGGCAAGCGAGCACGTTTCCCGAGCCATTTCGTTCAAAAATAACTGTCGTTCATGACGGGATTGATACGCACGTGGTGCGTCCAGAAGCTCAAGCGAGCTTAACGCTTAATGGCAAACTTCGGCTCACAAGGGATGACGAAGTGATCACCTTCGTTAATCGCAATTTGGAGCCCTATCGCGGCTACCACGTCTTTATGCGCGCTTTGCCGGATCTGCTGCGGGCCCGTCCTAATGCCCGCATTTTGATCGTTGGCGGGAATGATGTGAGCTATGGTGCGAGACCCCCTCAGGGCGGCAGTTGGCGTGACATCTATATCAACGAAGTGCGTAAGAATATCAGCGACGAGGATTGGGCAAGAGTGCATTTTTTAGGCAATATTGCTTACCCGCACTTCCTTTCTTTGCTCCAGATTTCGCGTGTTCATGTCTATTTGACATACCCCTTTGTGCTGAGTTGGAGCCTTTTAGAAGCCATGAGCGCGGGTTGCTGCATTGTTGCGAGCAATACCCAGCCCCTGCACGAGGCAATTTCAGATGGCGTGACAGGCGCACTGGTCGATTTCTTTGATGGAAAAGGCATGGTCGAGAAAGTCAGCGAGCTGCTCGACGATGCCTCGATGCGCGCCCGACTAGGTCAAGCTGCCCGAGACTTTGCTTGTAGTCATTATGATTTGGAGACGGTTTGTCTGCCGCGCCAGCTTGAATGGGTCGCAAATTTGGCGCAAAACGCCTAATACGATCTTTGTATTTTCAAAATCGAGTGAGTTTGAGACAAGATTATGGCCGGTACAGCAGTCATTGACCTAGGCGCAACAGACGTTGTCTATGGCCTGAGCCTTCAGTCATCAGGCAAAATTGTCCTAGCAGGTGTCACTGCTGGTAAATTCGCTGTCGTGCGATTGAATATCGATGGGACATTAGATCCCAGTTTTAGTGGTGATGGCATCGAAATAACGCAGCTGTCGACCTCAATCGTTCCATATTCGATGCTGGTCCAGCCTGACGATAGGATCGTCCTGTCTGGCGCCTATATCGACTATCCCAACGACCAGTTCATCACAGTCCGGTATAATGTTGATGGCGGGATTGACCCTAATTTTGGGTCTTTGGGTAGAGTGATTACCGACCTCGGGATCAATGACTCCGATCAAGGTCAAGCAGTCGCGCGTCAGGCTGATGGAAAACTTCTAGTTGCTGGCATTTCTTTTCAAAGTTTCACAGGCGAGGACTTCGCGCTCGTCCGTTACAAATCTGACGGCACGCTCGATGAAACCTTCAGCGGGGATGGTCGGCTCACATTAGACTTTGGTGGCGTAGATCGCGCACGCGTTGTTACCGTTCAAGCAGACGGAAAAGTGATCGCTGCTGGTGAAGTTGACTCAGATTTTGGGCTAGCACGCTTTAATAGTGATGGAACCTTAGATCCAAGTTTTGGTGTCGGTGGGAAAGTCACGACAGCTTTTGGCCCAACCGTCAAAGTTCACGCCATTACAATTCAAGGTGACGGGAAAATCTTAGTTGTCGGCAATACAACGTCTGATATCGCGATTGCGCGTTATAATTCCGACGGTTCGCTTGACACGAGTTTCGATACTGACGGCAAGGTTACGACAGATTTTGGCTTGGGCCGCAGAGAATTTGGCTACTCAGTCAGCCTTTTGTCTGATGGCAAGATACTCGTCGGCGGATATAGCGAGGCCGCGGGTGACGCAGATTTTATTCTCGCTCGATATAATTCAACGGGTGCATTGGACACCAGTTTTGACGGCGATGGGCGGGTAGTAACCGACCTTGGCTCACTTGACCGAGCATTTGCCATGTTTGTTCAGTCAGATGGCAAAATTATCTTGGGGGGCACCTCTGCCGGTGACTTTGCGATTGCGCGGTACAATGCAGATGGATCTCTCGATGTAAACGGAACCGCAGGCAATAGTCGCCCCAGCGTCATTTCTGCCCAATCCGTCACGACAAACGAAGAAGTATCGAAGGCAATCACCATTTCGGCGACGGACCCTGATGGTGATACACTCACCTACACAGTCACAAAGCAGGCTTCTCAAGGTGCTGTGATTAATAACGGTGGGGGCAACCTCACCTACACCCCAAAAGTAAACTTCTCGGGTGAAGATAGCTTTATTGTGACCGTCTCTGACGGCAAGGGCGGTAGCTCGACGCAAACTGTCACCATTACGGTTAACCCGGTTAATGATGCGCCGACGATGGACGTCAATCCTTCGCTAAGCGTCAATGAGGACGGTGTTGGGACGGTAACTGTTTACGGGAAGGACGTCGATGGCGATGTCCTGACTTATGCAGTCGCGACGGCTGCAAGTCATGGTACTGTCTCTGGCGGGGAGGGTGGTGTTTTTTATTATACACCAAGCCTTAATTATTCCGGCAGCGATAGCTTTTCTCTCTTGGTTCGAGACCAGGCAGGGCTGACGGAGATTAAAACCATCACCGTGACTGTTCAGCCGGTTAATGACGCGCCCCTATTTGCGCTGGCCAGCCAATCCCTGACTTTGTCAGAGGATACGCAACAAGAGCTGGTTCTGCTTGCGACGGATGCTGAGAACGACCCAATTTCTTATACCGCGTCAACCCCGGCGAATGGCATTGTTGCCGTCTCCGGGACCAAACTGACGTACACGCCAAACCCAAATTACAGCGGCGCTGACAGCTTTGTTGTGACTGCGTCTGATGGGAAAGGTGGCACATCTACGCAGACAGTCACGGTCACCGTCACAGCAGTCAACGACTCGCCGACATTCTTGAATGGGCTGGGTCAGCGCTTTAGTTCGGTAATTGCGACACCCGGCATTGCCGAAGACGGCACAGCGATTGTTGGCTTGTCGGGTCAAGACGTTGATGGCGATGCTCTGACCTACACGATCTCGTCTGCGCCGGCAAACGGAAGCGCTGTTATTAGCGGGGGCAATGTCACTTATTCTCCGACGAGCAACTACAACGGATCGGACAGTTTTGTTGTTACCGCGTCTGATGGCAAGGGCGGTACGGCGACCCTGACGGTTAATGTCTCTGTGTCTGCGGTTAACGATGCGCCCACATTCTTGAACGGGCTGGGTCAGCGCTTTAGTTCTGTGATCGCGACGCCCGACATCCAGGAAGACGGAACCGCAATTGTCGGTTTATCAGGCCAAGACGTTGATGGTGACGCATTAACATATGCGATCTCCTCTGCGCCGGCAAACGGAACTGCCGTGATAAGCGGTGGCAATGTTACCTATTCTCCGGCGAGCAACTATAACGGATCGGACAGTTTTGTTGTTACCGCGTCTGATGGCAAGGGCGGTACGGCGACCATGACGGTCAATGTCAGTGTCGCTGCTGTAAACGATGCGCCGGTATTTTCCTCATCGAGTCTTTCTGTTGCAGCAGCGCAGGATACGTTAACGACTATTACAGCCCTCGCATCAGATGTTGATGGCGATACGATTACCTATTCTGCCTCATCGCCCAGTAAAGGCAGTGTTTCGGTCAGCGGATCTACGATTTCCTTCACGCCGCAGTCGGGTTTTACGGGCACCGATAGTTTTACAATAACGGCGTCTGACGGGAAGGGCGGGACCGGTACCCAGATTGTTAATGTGCGGGTTGCAGCCCTGAACGACACCTTTGCGTCAGTGTCTGGCGACGGCGGTGCTAATACGCTTGCGGGTGCTGGATCTACGCGCCCGAGCTCGATTACGGGCGGTGCGGGTAACGATACGATTACTGGCACGACACGTGCGGATATTGTGGCGCTGAGTGGTAATAAGTCTGACTATACGGTTACGACTGCCTCTGGCGTGATTACGGTCGTTGATAAACGTGCTGGCAGCCCCGATGGGACCGATACCATCCGTGGTCTTAACATTTTAAAGTTTGCAGACGCTCAACAATTTATCAACGCAGCCGCAAATCGCCTGACCCTTGCTGGCAGTCCACAGGTCTTTAATGTGGCCAGCAGCGATCTCGTCAACGGCACCAATGCCGTTGAGACCTTCATTGTAAGTCCACGGACAAGCGCACTTATTCTGGCGGGCAATAACGACGTGGTCGAGCTTGCCGGGGCTATCAATAATTATAGCTACAAAGCCTCAGGCAGCCTCTTGCAGATCAGCGACGGGACATACACCACCACGCTGAACATTGGTGGCACGGTAAATCTGCGAACAGCCTCTGGCTCCACGACTGTTGCGATTGATTTTGCAGCAGGCGGCGCGATGAAGCTCGGCGGCAGCCAGATTGTGGGCAGCGCAGGGTTTGACCCACTGGCCGCCATTACAAATGCTGCCAACAAATCAACCAGCCCAGCCGCACTTTCGAACGTCACACCAACCGTAACACAACTGACAACGATTGATCGCACGCCTACGCTCACTGGCACGGCCACGATTGGGTTCGGCCAGAGCCTTCAGGTTGTTGTAAACGGGGTGACCTATTCAGAAGCTAATGGCGTTGTGCTGGGCCCCAATAACACTTGGTCCTTGACGCTGCCGACCATGCAAACCGGCACATATAATGTGACGGCTTCTCTCATCTCTGCTGCCGCTGGAGGCTATTCTGTTGTGTCCGGCAGCAGTGCCGCTGAAACGCTGTCTGGTGCAGGGACTGGCAAGCCAAGCGTGATTACAGGCGGCGCGGGGAACGATACGATCACGGGGACAACCCGTGCTGATGTGGCCGTGTTCAGCGGTAATAAGTCTGACTATACGGTCTCAAGCGCGTCCGGCGTGATTACCGTTGTCGACAACCGTGCTGGAAGCCCGGATGGCACAGATACGATAAGAGGGCTCAACATCCTCAAATTTGCAGATACGCAACAGTTCGTGAACGCGGCGGCAAATCGTCTGACCCTTGCCGGCAGTGCTCAGACCTATACTGTTGCGAACAGCGATCTCGTCAACGGTACTAATGCCGTTGAGACGTTTATCGTGAACTCACGGACCAGCCCCCTTATCTTGGCCGGGAATAATGACATTGTAGAGCTTCCTGGCGCTATTAATAGCTACACCTACAAAGCTTCAGGTAGCCTTTTGCAGATGAGTGACGGTGTTTACACCGTGACCCTCAATGTCAGCGGTACGGTTAATCTTCGTACAGCCTCTGGTGCTACAACCGTTGCCATTGATTTTGCAGCCGGTGGTGCAATGAAGCTTGGTGGTAGCCAGATTGTAGGTAGCGCGGGCTTTGATCCGTTGGCGGCCATTGCGAATGCCAGCCTTAAATCAAGCAACGCTGCTGCAGCGCCCGTTGTTGATACGACCTCGAATGAGTTGGTTATTGCGGCTGTCACCTTAAGCGCGTCGGGCAATACGGCGGACGAGGGCAAGTCGTTCTCAGTCTCGGTTGGCGCTCCCAACGTCGCAGATGGTACAATTATCCCCTATAGCTTGACTGGCTCAGCTATCACTGCGGCTGATTTTGAGGGCGGTCTTAGCGGGACCGTAACAATAACTGGCGGGACGGGGACCATCACTCTCAAGCCGCTCTTAGACCGTCTGACAGAGGGTGACGAGGCCGTTAGCCTTGCCCTTGGCGGGGATGCATCTGGCAACGCAGCTTTCAATTTTACGATTAATGATATCGGCCTCAGCCCAGTGACTGTGCTTAACAACCAGTCATATACGGCGACCGTTGGAAAGGTTGATACTTTTGTGGTGGATACTGCTACGGTGCAGGCTGCAACGATCTCGGGCTTTTCTGCAGGTGACGTGATAGAGCTGCAAAATAGGACGAGTGCTGGGGGTATTAATTTTGAGGATCAAACCAGCTTTACCGACAACAAAGTCGATCTTGTTGCCGGAACTGCGATTATTACCCTTTTAAGTTTGGGAAGCGGTGATAGCTTTAATGACGAAGCCACATTCAAACTGGCTTATGGTCCAAACGCAATCATCTATCTCGGGTGAGTTTAAGAAATCGACCAATTCCATTGAGTATTGGCACTAAGTTACGGAATGGAGATAATAATGGCTGGGTCTTTTCGTTTAATTGCAACCGATGGCTTTGTTGGGTCAATTGGCGGAAGTGGGACCATCATTGGAACGAAGGGTTATCAAGAGATAACCCTTTTAGATTTGGCAGGCACAATTAACTTCGACCCTTCGTTCAATGCTGGGGGGGACATTGTTCGCTTAGGCCTATCTGCTGAGAACTATTCTATCCTTCGCTCTGGTTCATCTGCTGTACTCTCCAACACGCTCACGAATGTTTCTATCCCTTTTGGCACTATTGGCTCCAGTCTTGTGTTCGCCGATGGCGTACGAACGCTTGTTTATGCCGGGGGGCAATTTAAAATTGGCGGACAATCTGTCGCATCTAGTGCTCAAGCCATTTCTGTGCCGACGGACAATTCATCTCTTCCCACAGGATCAAATGCGAGCGCGACTGCTCGTCTCATTTTGAATGCGGATACAGATGTTAAGTTTGGCGGCAACATTCAGGTATTCGGTACAAAGGCCTCTGAGACCATAAATGTTGTCTCGGGCACGGTGTCCCTTGACCCCTCGTTTAATGCTGGCGGGGATATCATTCAACTTGCAGGAAGCAGCGCCTCTTACACGGCACGTGTGAGCGGATCATCGGCTATATTTGCAAACGACGCAGTCCAAATCACCATACCCGTCGGAACTGCTGGAACAACCATCAGCTTTGCGGATGGCAGTAAGACACTCGCTTATAGTGTAACTGACCGAGCAGTGAAACTTGGTGGCCAAGCTCTTAGCGCCGCCACAGCCAGTGTTGATATTGCAGGCCCGAGCTTGACCATTACATCTAGCGCTCTAGCCATCAAAAATGGTGAAACTGCGACCCTAACGTTCACATTTAGCGAAGCGCCGATTGGCTTCGTTGCGACTGATGTCCTCGTTGACGGGGGGCAAATTAGTGATTTTAAGGCAACCGCTGATCCGAAGGTTTACACCGCCACCCTCACGCCGAGCGCTGCCAGCGTCAAGGTGAGCTTGGCGGCCTCCAGTTATGGCGATGCTGTTGGTAATGCAGGCGTCGCTGACCGGAGCCTTGACCTCACCTATATCCTGGGAAGCAGCGGCAGTGGCATTGATGGCTATATCGCTAAAGCGCTCGTTTTCCGAGATGCTGACAGTGACGGCGTCTGGGACCATGAAGCGTTTGTCGACACAAATAATGACGGGCTCTACACAGTAGGCGAGAGCTTTACGGATGCAAATGCGGATGGGAAATTCACCGCTGAGGCTCATGTTGTTACCGATAGTGCCGGTAATTTTACGGGTCTGACGGGCACGGGGCGCATCGTTCTTGCACCATTAATTGCAGGAAATGGGACAGTCCTTAGTTACGACATTTCTACTGGTGCCAAGTTTACAAAACAGATGTCTGCGCCCGATGGGTCGACCGTCGTAACGCCGCTGACAACTCTGGTAGATGCAATCGCAGGGACAAATGCTTCCCCAGAAGCGGTCTCTGCAGCCGAAGCAAAGCTAAAAACCGCACTGAATATCGCGCCAAGTGTGAATCTGAGCAGTTTTGACCCTATTTCGACGGCATCGACTTCAGAAGATAGCGCAACAAAAGCAATTGCTTTGGACGTGCAAAAGGCTGCTGTCCAAGTTGCAAATCTTATATCGGTTGTGTCTTCGGCGGCAGCTAGCGCCGGCACTTCCTCGTCTGAATCCGCTGCGACCGCGTCAACAGTAACAGCGCTCGCGTCTCAGATTTCTTCGGCGGCTTCCCGTTCTGGGACCGTCGACTTGGCAAGCGCTGCAACGGTGAGCAACGTCATTTCCAGCGTGGCTGCCCAATCCACTGACGATAGTGCCAAGCAGAAACTGGAGGTGCAGTCGGCCGCAGTTTCGTCGGCTGTCGCAAACGTCAATACTGTGATTTCTGCAGTATCGAGCACGTCTTCCTCGGCTGCAACCGCGCTCATCCAAGTCGCAGCAGCGCAGGTTGTCGCGCAAGTGGATCTTGCGAGTGCCGTCAAAACTGCTGTTGCCGGGAATGCGTCGTTGGACGCTGGTGCATATTCAGGTTCCAATTTGTCCACAAAAGTTGAGGACGCAGGCAGCAAAGTCCAAACAATTCTTCCAACAGAAGCAAAAGCACTAGGTGCGCCTGATCGCCCGGTCATTGATGATGGTAACCGAGTTAGTGCGGGCGAGGCAGCAGACGGCTCAGTGGTTACTTTGACATTGCCCGCCAGCGCCAATGCCAAGGCAGGCGACAGCCTTGTTCTGCTATTGGATGGTGTTTCAATTGGGAATCGCGTTCTTTCCTCGAGTGACTTGCCGCAGTCGGGGGGGGCAGCCTCTTTCATTTTTCCTGTTTCTAAAGATCAGCTCGGAGCGGATGGACCGAAAGCTTTTACAGCGCTTGTACGGGGTGCTGACGGCATTGATGGGTCGGTATCCCTGCCACTTTTGGTGTCTCTGGATACGTCCGCGCTGGCGCCCGTCATTCCAACTATTTCTGATGGTGCAATTACCCTGGCTGAGGCTCAAGCTGGCGTTGCTTTTGCTCTTTCAGGCATTGAGATTGGTGCGACCGAGCGCGTTTCGATTAGTGGTAAATCCTTAGCGGATCCCTCCAAAGAATTGACAACCACTTTAACGAAATCTGGCAGCCAGTACATGCTGTCTAAGGATGTTCTTGAGCAATTTGCCAATGGCACTTTGACGATTTCTGCAAGCCAGACAGATGTGGATAACAATACCAGTCCCGTGCGGCAGCAGAGCGTCTCGCTTGCCATTCACAACAATGCGCCATCCTTCCCATCTGCCGCTCGCTCGGCAACGATTGAAGAAGACGGCACCCTGAGCATAACTCTTGATGCTGTAGACGCGGATAAGGATCCGATTGTCTATTCAGCAACCGCTGCCCCAGCGAATGTGGGTAATGTAACGATCTCAGGCAACATTCTCACTTTCCTGCCCGCAGCAAATTACTTTGGCAACGTTACAATTTCTGTGCAGGCATCCGATGGCAAAGGGGGTGCCGCGTCGCAATCAATCCAGCTGATTATTTCACCAGTTGATGATCTTCCCGTTATCACATCTGGAGGTGTCGCGAGCATTGCGGAGAATGCTTCGCCTGATCAGGTCGTATATCGCGCAGCTGCAAGCGACATTGACTCTCAAGGCCCCTTCCGGTTCTTGTTAACTGGGCCTGATGCTGGAGCGTTTTCCGTCGATGCAACGACCGGAGTTGTAACCTTAAAGCAAAGCGCCGATTTTGAGGCTAAGCCCACATACGCGTTTTCAATTCAGGCAGCTTCTGCTGGCGGCTCAATTACATTCGGCTCTGCTCAGTCGGTTGTTGTGAATGTAACCGATGTAAATGAGGCACCAAGTTTTGGGCCGCTTGCGCCTCTATTGGTGCAGCAAAATAGTTCCCAATCCATTCCCGTTACGGCGGTTGACCAGGATTTGGGAGACACTGAGAAGTTGGTGTTCTCGCTCAGTGTTCCGGCAAATGGTACTGCGAGTTATAATAACGGTGTTGTAACCTACACTCCCAAGGCCGACTTCTCCGGTTCTGATAGTTTTGTGGTGACCGTTTCGGATGGCAAGGGCGGGACGGCTTCGCAGACGATTAACGTGAGCGTTGCGGCGGTGAACGCGAAGCCTGTTTTTGCGTCTGGCAGCCAGTCTGTGACGACGAGTGAGGACACAGCAGCTACGGTTACGGTGTCAGCAACCGATACTGACGGTGACGCGCTGACCTACACAGCGGCGGCGCCTGGTAATGGCACGGTGTCTGTATCTGGCTCGACGATTACCTACACGCCGAACGCGAACTTCAACGGCAATGATGCGTTTGTAGTGACGGCATCTGACGGGAAGGGCGGGACCGCCACCCAGACGATTAACGTCACGGTGAGCGCAGCTAATGATGCGCCGGTTTTTGCGACGTCTAGCCGTTCGGTTTCTGGAAGTGAGGATCAGGCAACGTCGGTGACGGTGTCGGCGACCGACGTGGACGGTGACGCGCTGACCTACACGGCGGGCGCTGCTTCGAACGGCACGGTAACTGGTGGCGCGGGTGGTGCGTTTACCTACACGCCGAACGCCAACTTCAACGGTAGCGACAGCTTTGTGGTGACGGCGTCTGATGGGAAGGGCGGGACCGCCACCCAGACGATTAACGTTTCGGTGAGCGCAGCTAATGATGCGCCGGTTTTTGCGTCTGGTAGCCAGTCTGTGACGACGAGCGAGGACACAGCAGCTACGGTTACGATGTCAGCGACGGATGTTGACGGGGATGCGCTGACCTACACAGCGGCGGCGCCTGGTAATGGCACGGTGTCTGTATCTGGCTCGACGATTACCTACACGCCGAGCGCGAACTTCAACGGCAATGACAGCTTTGTAGTGACGGCATCTGACGGGAAGGGCGGGACCGCCACTCAGACGATTAACGTTTCGGTGAGCGCAACTAATGATGCGCCTGTTTTTGCGACGTCTAGCCAGTCGCTCAGCCTTGATCAGGACACAGTGAAGTCTGTGACTGCTGCGGCGACCGATGTGGATGGTGACACGCTAACGTACAGCGTCTCAACCGCGCCTTCTCATGGGGCGACGAGCGTTTCTGGTGGAACCATTACCTACACGCCTACTGCAGGCTATCGGGGTTCTGATAGTTTTGTGGTGACCGTTTCGGATGGCAAGGGCGGGACGGCTTCGCAGACGATTAACGTGAGCGTTGCGGCGGTGAACGCGAAGCCTGTTTTTGCGTCTGGCAGCCAGTCTGTGACGACGAGTGAGGACACAGCAGCTACGGTTACGGTGTCAGCAACCGATACTGACGGTGACGCGCTGACCTACACAGCGGCGGCGCCTGGTAATGGCACGGTGTCTGTATCTGGCTCGACGATTACCTACACGCCGA
>VFQT010001633.1_pt1 | contig 26159 bp, 17 predicted proteins | sample 3512381 | NCBI WGS metagenome assembly VFQT01 (sample SAMN10412376, study PRJNA504923) | tailings metagenome | isolation source: Relicate 2 Philex TSF3 active mining site | place: Philippines: Tuba, Benguet | collected 2017-08-29
CTCGTAGTACTCGCGTAGGCGCGGCGGCCCTGCCGTCTGCGCCCTTGACCACCCGATTCGAGGGTGGTTTTTTCATTTCTCGCCCCGAAACCACCGACCCTCACCGACACCCGCCAGCCAAGGAGACGACGATGACGAAAGAAACACTCACCGGAGCCCAGGCCCTGATCCGCGCACTCGAACTCGAGAACGTGGACGTGATGTTCGGTCTGCCAGGCGGATGCATCCTGCCGGTCTACGACCCGTTGCTCGAGTCGTCGATCAGGCACATCTTGGTTCGCCACGAACAAGGCGCCGGGCACATGGCCCAGGGTTACGCACACGTGACCGGCCGTCCCGGCGTCGCGATGGTGACGAGCGGCCCGGCAGCCACCAACATGGTCACGCCCCTGTGCGACGCGTTCATGGACTCGATCCCGATGGTCGCGATCACCGGTCAGGTGTCGACCACCGCCATCGGCACCGATGCGTTCCAGGAGTGCGACACCGTCGGCATCACGCGCAGCGTGACCAAGCACAACGAATTGGTGATGCGCGCAGAAGACATTCCGATGGCGGTGCGTCAGGCCTTCCACATCGCCACGACCGGTCGCCCGGGTCCGGTGCTGATCGACCTGCCGAAGGACATCTTGCAGAACACGATGACCTGGCACTGGCCGACCGACGAGGAAGTCATCGAGTCCTTGCCCGGGTACCGACCGACCATGAAGGGCCACTCGCGGATGATCCGCGAGGCCGCCAAGATGATCCTCGCGGCCGAGCGTCCGGTTCTGTATCTGGGTGGCGGCATTCTGAAGGCGCGGGCGGCTGATGCGGTGCGCCAACTTGCGGAAGTGACGCAGATCCCGGTTGTGACCACCCTCATGGCGCGCGGCGCGTTCCCCGACGACCATCCGCTGTGTCTCGGTATGCCCGGCATGCACGGCACTGCGACCGCGATCAACGCGATGCAGCGCGCAGACCTGCTCATCGCGCTCGGCGCGCGTTTCGACGACCGCGTCACCGGCAAGGTGGCTGCGTTCGCGCCCGAGGCCAAGATCATCCACGTCGACATCGACCCGGCGGAGCAGGGGAAGGTGCGCCGACCCGACGTGCCGATCGTCGGCGACTGTCGTCTGGTGGTTGAGGAGATCAACAAGCAGATCGCCGAGCTCACGACTGCGGGCACCGCACAGGTCGACATCACGGCGTGGCGCAGCAAGGTCTCGGGCTGGAAGGAGAACTTCCCCCTCACCTACGAGCAGTCCGCACCCGGTGCGGCGCTGAAGCCCCAGTACTGCCTCGAGAAACTGCGTGACATGGCTCCGGAGGGAACCATCGTCGTGGCCGGTGTCGGTCAGCACCAGATGTGGACGAGCCAGTTCTGGCACTTCAACGAGCCCTACACCTGGGTCAATTCCGGCGGCCTCGGCACGATGGGTTTTGCGGTGCCGGCAGCGATCGGCGCGAAGGCCGCACGTCCCGACCGCACCGTCTGGGCCGTCGACGGCGACGGGTGCTTTCAGATGACCGCACAGGAACTGGTCACCGCGACCACCGAGGGCATCCACGTCAAGATCGCGATCCTGAACAACACGTACCTCGGCATGGTGCGTCAGTGGCAGGAAATGTTCTACAACGAGCGGTACTCGGAGGTCGATCTCTCGGGGTGCCCCGACTTCGTGAAGTGGGCAGAAGCAATGGGCTGCGTCGGCATTCGTGTGGAGTCGCCCGAGGAAGTCGAAGCGGCGATCAACAAGGCAAACTCGATCAACGATCGTTCCGTCGTGGTCGAATTCCGCGTCGACGAATTCGAGAAGGTGTTCCCCATGGTTCCTGCCGGAACGGCGAACGACGACCTGTTGCTGCACCCCAGCCAGGAAGAGAGAAGGGAACTGCTCAAGTGAGAGCGACGAACCCCAACAACCCCTACGGCGACTCGCACCGGCACCACATCTTGTCGGTGCTCGTACAGAACCGACCCGGCGTGCTCGCCCGCGTGTCTGGTCTCTTCGCGCGCCGTGGCTACAACATCTATTCGCTCGCGGTTGCCCCGACCGAAGACGACGACTACAGCCGCATCACGATCGTGGTCGACATCTCGGCGACACCGCTCGAGCAGATCGTCAAGCAGCTCTTCAAATTGATCGACGTCGTGCGCATCACCGAACTCGACCCCCGCAAGACCGTGGAGCGCGAGTTGATGGTCGTCACGGTCAAGGCCGAGGGCGACCAGAGGGGCGAGGTGGTCGAGCTGGCCAACATCTTCGAGGGCAAGGTGCTGGCTGTCGGGGCCGAGGCGATGACCGTCTCGCTCGACGGAAACCCTGAGAAATTGGACGATTTTGAGGAATTGCTGAAGGCGTATGGCATCGTGGAGAGCCAACGCACTGGGCGGGTGGCACTGCCCAAACTCGACAGGGAGGCGCGAAAGAGCGCCGTGAAGGGAAAGGCCGGCTGATGGCAGCACAGATGTACTACGAGAAGGACGCCGATCCGGCACTGATCCGCGGCAAGAAGGTCGCGATCATCGGGTACGGCTCGCAGGGTCATGCCCACGCGCTGAACCTGAAGGACTCGGGTGTCCAGGTGGTCGTGGGTCTGCGCGAAGGTTCGTCGTCGAAGGCCAAGGCAGAGGCTGCCGGCCTCACGGTGAAGACCATCGCAGAGGCCGCCAAGTGGGCCGACGTGGTCATGCTGACCATGCCCGACACCGAGCAAAAGGCGACCTACACCGAGCACATCAAGCGTTACATGAAGCCCGGCAAGGCTCTTGCCTTCGCCCACGGTTTCAACATCCGTTTCAAGCGCATCCGTCCGCCGAAGGGTGTCGACGTGATCATGATCGCTCCGAAGGGCCCGGGTCACCTCGTTCGCCGCACGTACACAGAGGGCGGCGGCGTGCCGTGCCTCATCGCCGTCGAGCAAGACGAGACCGGCAAGGCCAAGGCTCTCGCCCTCTCGTACGCAGAGGCGATCGGCGGCGCACGTGCCGGCGTGATCGAGACCACGTTCGCCGAGGAAACCGAAACCGACCTCTTCGGTGAACAGGTCGTTCTCTGCGGCGGTCTCACCCAGCTCGTGCAGGCAGGGTTCGAGACGCTCGTCGAGGCCGGCTACCAGCCCGAGATGGCCTACTTCGAATGCCTCCACGAGGTGAAGCTGATCGTCGACCTGATGTACGAAGAGGGCATCGCCGGCATGCGCTACAGCATCTCCGACACCGCCGAGTACGGCGACGTGACGCGTGGGCCGCGCGTGATCACGCCCGCCACGAAGAAGCAGATGCAGAAGATCCTGAAGGAGATCCAGTCGGGCAAGTTCGCCCGCGAGTGGATCAAGGAGTCGGAGACGGGCCGCGTGAACTTCAACGCGCTGCGCGAAGCCGGAGCCAAGCACCAGATCGAGGAAGTGGGCAAGCGCCTGCGCTCGATGATGCCGTGGATCTCGGCCGGCAAGCAGAGCGTGTCGGAGGCTTCCGGCGGCTGATCAGCCGCTGACTCGTCTCATCACGGCGTCGACACGACGGTGCAGCTCGGATTCGAGATGTAATCACCGTCCCAGGTACGGGTGAGGGTCGTGGTGGAGATTCCGTCACTGACGTTCACACGAACCTGGAAATCCGACGTGCCGTATTGGTCTCGAAAGACTTCGTAGGACGAGCCCGACACGTTGCTGGCCGACCGCGTGGCTGGGTTCGTCCACACGTTGCCGGACAAATCGGTGAACGTGATCGTCATGGTGTCGCCGTTTGGATCTGTCGCCACGACAGTGAAGTCGATGGTCGAAGCAGATCTGCCGGCGCACGAGAAAGTCGAGATCACCGGTGCTTGGTTGGCAACTGTCGTGCTCGTACTCGTGGTGGTCGGTGCGGCGGTGGTCGTCGAGGAAACAGTCGTTGCCGTCGTGCCGATCGTCGTCGTGGTACTTCCGCTGACGGTCGTCGTCGTTCGGGGTCTCGTCGTGGTGGTCACTCCGGTGGCACCCTGGCCGCCTCCGGTGGTTGTCGCCACGGTTGTCGTTGTTGCTGCTGTTGTCGTGGTGGCCACGGCAACGGGCAGAACGTACGGTGCGTCGGGGGTGATGTTCGAGAGCAAACGCGTCTCGGCGTCGGGCAGACGTGTCGCAGTGAGCGAACCGGAGAGTTCCGTCGGCGATGCCGGGGTCGGGGTCAACACCAACGGCCGTGCGGTGACCGAGCCGGCAGAAGGAACGAGGGCAATCGAGTTGTCGTCGTCGGTCGTGGTGGCCTCGACGGTCTTGCCGGCGACCACCGCCGTACCTGACACGGCCTCGTTGCCGATCTTCACCGTCGCTTCGTCGGCGTTCGAGGCGAGAACCGCTTCGTCTCCTGCTGCGAGGCGCACCTCGAGACCGTCGGTCGTCGACAGCGACGTCTCGCTGACATCGACCGCGCCCGACTTCGTGGTGGCTGCAACGCGGCCGACACCGGCAGGTGTCACGGTGTACATCACCGACTTCGGCGGCAACGTCACGCGGAGCGCATCCCGTGCCTTGGTGTCGACCAGTGCCGGATCGACCGTCACGACGTAGTCGTAGACCCCGGTGATGCCGGCGCGCACCTGACTCACGTCGACGCCGTCGACGGTGGTAGTGGCATTCACGGTTCCGCGCTCGGTCTCGACCTTCCAGTCGAGACTCGTCGCGCGAATGGTGAGCATCGTCTCGGCGGCCGTGGTGCCGTCGCCGCAGAAGGGGCACGTTCCACCGGTACGCGACGACAGCGACGAAAGATCCATGCCGCCGTTGCCGCCTGTCCAGATGTTCGGGTCGTTCTCGGGGTCGGGTCCGTCGAACGAGAACGACCACTCGCCGGACTCGACGTTCACCGAAACGAATCGGTTGCGGCCGGGCCAGTTCGAGTCGTACACCTGAATTCGAGCGTTCGCTGCGTCGCTGAACTCCACGGCATAGGGCAGGATCGCATGGCCACCGAGGTCTCCGTAGACACCGAGCACGTACTTCGGCTGGCCGGACTTCAGGCTCGTGACCAACTCGGCGACGATGTCGGCAGTCTTGGTCTTGCGCCATGCGCGGCTCTCGCCCCGCGCTTCGGGAATGAACTGCGTCGCGAATCCTCTGATGATTCCCTGGATCACGTCTCCAGAGCCAGAGAGTTCGGCTGCCACCGGAGTGGCCGATGTGCGGAACTTGTCGAGCGACTGCACGATGAAGCCCTCGCAGTGACCCGACTGGCGCGTGTCGTTCACCATCTGCACCCACGACATCGCTTCTGCGGTGAGCGTGCACGACTCACCCGAACCGCTCGCACACACGGTCGGGCCGTCGCCGAACATCGTCACCACGTCGGCAGGGGAGAATTCGTTGCTCGGAACACTTGCTGCGGTGAAGTTCGCGAAACCGAAACCGTTCGGCACCGGGCGCAGAGCGCCGTCTGCGTTCGCCCCCGGGCCGAACTCGACAGTGGGAACCGAGATGTCGACGGACGGGGTGGAGTCGCTCGACCCGCCACTGCAGGCACTGACGAGCATGACGAGGGCAACAGCGAACGCGATCGAGCGGCGACGAGTGAACACGGGTTCAGAGTAGGTGGACAGTCGGTGTCTGATGGGAGACATGACGAACGATGGCGGAGCCTGGTTCCCGGGCTGGCCGTGAATTTCACTGGCAGACAAAACCTGAGTTGCGAGGTCGGGAATTGGGGCCTAGGGTGGCGCGCCTATGAGCAGCAACGCCAATTGGGGTTTCGAGACCCGCCAGATCCACGCCGGCCAGGAGCCCGACCCCACCACCGGGGCGCGTGCCGTTCCGATCTACCAGACCACGTCGTACCAGTTCCGCAGCTCCGAGCACGCCGCGAACCTCTTCGCGCTCGCCGAGATCGGGAACATCTACACCCGCATCATGAACCCCACACAGGCGGTGCTCGAGGCGCGACTCAATTCGCTCGAGGGCGGGTGCTCGACTGCAGTCGGGCTGCCCGGTTCGCTGGTGGTGTCGTCTGGTCAGAGTGCCGAGACCCTCGCGATCCTCACGCTCGCCGAAGCCGGCAGCCACATCGTGGCGTCGCCGTCTCTCTACGGCGGCACCTACAACCTTCTCCACTACACGATGCCGAAGATGGGCATCGAGGTGACCTTCGTCGACGACCCGCACGACCTCGAGCAGTGGAAGTCGGCAACGCGGCCGAACACCAAGGCGTTCTTCGGTGAGGTGCTCGCGAACCCGCGCAACGACGTGCTCGACATCGAAGGTGTCTCGAAGGTCGCGCACGACGTCGGCGTGCCTCTCATGGTCGACAACACGGTGCCGACGCCGTACGGCATCCGTCCTCTCGAGTGGGGTGCCGACATCGTCGTGCACTCGATGACGAAGTTCCTCGGTGGTCACGGTGCGTCGATCGCCGGTGGCATCGTCGACGGCGGAAAGTTCGACTTCTCCGCGTCGGGTCGTTTCCCCAACTTCACCGAGCCCGACCCCAGCTACCACGGTCTCGCGTACTGGCCGGCGCTCGGCGCGGGGTCGTACATCTTGAAGGCACGCGTGCAGATGCTGCGTGACCTCGGCATGGCGATCAGTCCGTTCAACGCGTGGTCGGTGCTGCAGGGAATCGAGACCCTGTCGTTGCGCATGGAGCGTCACTGGTCGAACACCGACGCGGTCGTGGCTCACCTGCAGAAGCAGGCCGCCGTCGAGAGCATCAACTACGCGGGCCTTCCCTCGAGCCCCTGGCACGAGCGTGCGAAGAAGTACTTCGGCGGTAAGGGCTACGGCAGCGTCATTGCGTTCGTGGTGAAGGGAGGCCGTGAGGCCGGCCAGAAGTTCGCCGAGGCACTCGAGTTGCACAGCCACGTCGCCAACATCGGAGACGTGCGGTCGCTGGTGATCCACCCGGCCTCGACCACGCACAGCCAGCTCACCGACGACGAACAGCGCTCGGCCGGTGTCGAGCCCGGTCTCGTGCGCCTCTCGGTAGGCCTCGAGTCGGTCGGCGACATTCTCGCCGACCTCGACAAGGGATTCGCCGCGATTTCCTGAGTCGTGCAGCGTGGTCAGTCGTCGTCTGACTGACCACGCAGGAATTCTTCGAGTTCCGCCGCGAGATCGTCGCCTGTCGGCATCATCTGCTCGGTGAGCTGGTCGTGTCGGCGTTCGAGCATCGCAACGTATGCGGCTGCCTGTGGATCACCCTCGACGGCTGCGTCGTGGAGTTCCTGCCACCGCGAGATCTCGTCGACGAGGTTGGCGTGGTCGGTGGGGATGCCGAGCACGTGTTGCAGGTGCTGAAGAAGTGACGCGGCACTCTTCGGGTGCTGTGCGTTCATGAGGTAGTGGGGCACACCCACTCGCAGGCTCACCGAGGCGATCCCTGCGGCGTCGAGGGTCTGGAGAAGAACCCCCGCGACACCGGTGGGACCCTGGTACTGCGGCCGCTGCAGACCGAGACGTGCCGCCAGTTCCTCGTTGGTGGTCGAGCCGACCACCAGGGGGACCCGTGTGTGCGGAACCTGTTCTGCCGCCGCGCCGAGACTGACGACCAGGTTGCATCCGAGACCGCGTGCGACCGACACGACACAGTTCGCAAACGTCGGCCAAGCGAGGTGCGGTTCGACTCCGTTCACGATCACCATGTCGCGTGATCCCTCCGGGTAACGGATCACCGTGAATTCGTTCTCCGGCCAGCGGATCTGTCGGTCGCCGTCCTCGTCGAGGTAGGCCTCTGGTCGTTCCTGGGTGAAGTCGAAGAACGGGTCGGGATCGACGTCGGCCACGGTCACGGCGTCGCGTTCCTTGACCATCCAGTCGAGAGCGGACGTCGCGACGCCACCGATGTCGAACAGGCCACGGAGGGCCACCAGGAGGACCGGGTTGCGCAGAGGTGGATAGTCGTCCCAATAGGTGGAGAGAACGTCGTCGACCTCGAGCGGCACGCCACCAATCTACGAACGAAGGTGGGAAACCACCATGTCCACACAACGCGTGAGAGCCCGGACATCGTCTGGGTCGACGGACGGGAACATGCCGACCCGGATCTGGTTGCGCCCGAGTTTGCGGTAGCTGTCAGTGTCGACGATGCCGTTCGCGCGGAGCACTTTGTTGATCTCGTTCGCGTCGACGCCGTCGATGTCGATCGTGCCCACGACATCGGAACGATGAGCCGCGTCGGACACGAACGGTGAGGCGTAGTCTCTCGCCTCGGCCCACGAATACAGCGCGGTCGCCGACTCGGCGCAACGCGCCGCTGCCCACGCGAGACCCCCGTTGGCGTTCAGCCACTTCACCTGCTCGTCGAGCATGATCAACGTCGCGAGTGCGGGGGTGTTGTAGGTCTGGTTCGCCACCGAGTTGTCGAGCGCGATCGAGAGATCCAACGATGCAGGCACCCACCGTTTTGTCGCTGCGATCTCGCGGACGCGTTCTTGCGCGGCCGGTGACATCGCGGCGAGCCAGAGGCCGCCGTCGGATGCGAAACACTTCTGCGGCGAGAAGTAGTAGACGTCGACCTCGCTCGGGGACCACATCAGTCCACCGGCTGCCGACGTCGCATCGACCACGACGAGTGCGTCGTCCGACGGCCGTACCGGAGTCATGGAGACGCCGGTCGACGTCTCGTTGTGGGGGAGTGCGTGCACGTCGCAGCCGGGTGCAGACTCGAGTGCGGGGCACGTCCCGGGCTCACTCTGGGTCACCACGGGGTCAGCGAGATGAGGGGCCGCCGCCGCAGCCTCGGCGAACTTGGAGGAGAACTCACCGAACACGAGGTGATGGCTGCGCTCACGGATGAGGCCGAACGTTGCGACGTCCCAGAACGCAGTGGCGCCACCGTTGCCGAGCACGATCTCCCACCCGTCGGGGAGTGAGAACAATGACGAGAGCCCCTCGCGCACCGACCCGACGACGTTCTTCACCGGCGACTGGCGGTGCGACGTGCCCATGACGCGTGTCGCGCCGTCGACGAGTGCCTGGATCTGTTCCGGCCGGACCTTCGAGGGGCCTGCGCCGAAGCGGCCGTCTCGGGGCCGTTCCGACTCGGGAATGACGAATGCATGTGGGTTGCTCTGGGTCACTGTGCAAGCATTGCACCCGTGACCCCGCGACAGGAACCGAAAAGGACCTCTGCCCGGCTCGCTGCGATTGCTGAGTCGGCCACCCTCGCCGTCGATGCGAAAGCAAAGGCTCTCAAGGCCCAGGGCCTGAATGTGATCGGATTCGGCGCCGGAGAACCCGATTTCCCGACTCCCGCGCACATTGTCGAGGCCGCAGTGGCTGCCTGCCGCGACCCCAAATTCCACCGCTACACGCCGGCGGCCGGGTTGCCCGAGCTTCGCGAGGCGATCGCGGCAAAGACCCTGCGCGACAGTGGTTTCTCGTGCACGGCCGATCAGGTACTCGTCACCAACGGCGGAAAGCACGCGGTCTACACCGCGTTCGCGGCCCTGTGCGATCCGGGCGACGAGGTGATCTGCCCAGCGCCGTACTGGACGACGTATCCCGAGGCGATCGTTCTCGCCGGTGGTGTGCCGGTCATCATCGACACCGACGAAGAGACGGGTTTCCGTGTCACGGTCGAGCAGCTCGAGCGTGCGAAGACTCCGCGCACCAAGGTTCTCTTGTTCGTGTCGCCCGACAACCCGTCGGGTGCGGTGTACCCGCCGCACGAGGTGGAAGCAATCGGCAAGTGGGCTCTCGAAAACGGTGTGTGGGTCATCACCGACGAGATCTACGAACACCTCACGTACGGCCCGCACACCTTCACGTCGATGCCGACACTCGTGCCCGATCTCGCCGACCAGTGTCTCGTGGTGAACGGCGTCGCGAAGACCTACGCCATGACCGGCTGGCGAGTCGGCTGGATGATCGGCCCGAAAGACGTGATGAAGGCTGCGATCAACTTCCAGTCGCACGCGACGTCGAACGTGGGCAACGTCTCCCAAGTGGCGGCATTGGCGGCCGTGTCGGGAGATCTCACCGCGGTGGCCGAGATGCGCGATGCGTTCGCGCGCCGTGGCGCGATGATGCACCGCATGCTGTCGGCGATCCCGGGTGTCACGTGCATGGAGCCCCAGGGTGCGTTCTACTGCTTCCCCAACGTGACCGGGCTCTTGAATCGCAGCATCCGCGGCAAGAAGGCCGCGACGTCGCTCGAACTGGCCGACCTCTTGCTGTCGGAGGCGAACGTGGCGATCGTGCCCGGCGAAGCTTTCGGTGCACCTGGATTCGCACGTTTGTCGTTCGCGCTCGGCGACGCCGACCTCGAAGAGGGCGTGCGGCGAATCGCTGATCTCGTGTCGTGACGCTCCCGCCACACTGACCTCCGACGATTTCACGGCGGTCGTTCATTCTCTGCTACGGTCGCCACTGCACCCCAATAGGGGTGTTGCACAGAACCCAGCGAAGTCCGGTGAGATTCCGGCACTGTCCCGCAACGGTGGTTCTGGTCGGGGACACCCGAACCAGACGAGTCCGGTCGCCTGACTCTGTGTGCGACACACCAGTCCTCGAAGGAAGGGCGGTCCGCGGAGGCAACCGGCTCAGCCGGAATCTGTGACCCACTCTTCTTTCTCCAGACTTTCCGGAGGAAGAACCATGAAGAAATCGTCCATCTCGAGGCGCGTTGCCGTTCTGGCGGCCGCCTCGCTCTCGTTCCTGGCCGCGTGCGGCGGGGGAGACGGCGGAACTGCCGAATCGTCGGTACCTGAGATCGCGAGCCCGCGCATCGTCAGTCTCTCACCGACGGCGACGGAGATGCTGTACGCCATCGGTGCCGGCGACCACGTGGTCGCGGTCGACTCGCTCAGCACCTACCCGGCCGAGGTGACGCCGAAGGTCACCACGATGTCGGCGTTCGAGCCGAGTGCCGAGGCGATCCTCGGGTACGAGCCCGATGTCGTGCTCATCTCGAACGACATGAACAAGATCTCCGAGCAGCTCACCTCGGCTGATCCCGACGTCCAGGTCTGGACGGGCGCTGCGGCTGCGAGCCTCGACGACGTCTACGACCAGATCACACAGCTCGGGGAACTCACCGACAACGTCGACGAGGCAGCAGATCTCGTGGCGTCGATGAAGGAGCGCATCGCTACGGCGACCGAGGGAGTGAAGGCGCCCGAGGGAACCTCGTACTTCTACGAACTCGACAACACGCTGTATTCGGTCACGTCGAACACGTTCGTGGGGTCGTTGCTCGCACAGTTCGGCCTCGCCAACATCGCCGACGGCGCGCAGGAGGGGAATGACTATCCGCAGCTGTCGGCAGAAGTGATCATCGAGAAGAACCCGACGCTCATCTTCCTCGCCGACATCAAGTGCTGCGGACAGAACGCGGCCGAGGTTGCGAAGCGTCCGGGTTGGAGCGGCATCGATGCCGTGACGAACAATCGTGTCGTCGAGATCGACGACGACGTTGCTTCTCGTTGGGGACCACGACTCGTCGACTTGGTCGAGCAGTTCTCTGCCGCCGTGAAGGCTCTCTGACCAACATGTCCGGAGGCGAGGCGAGCGCGGCGACGAAGTCGCGGTGGTGGATCACCGCCGGCGTCGTCGCGCTTGCGTGCGCCCTCGTCTCTGGCGCCATGGTGGGGCCGGCCGGGCCCACGTGGTGGCGGGTGCCGCTCGAGATGCTCGACCGGCTACCGCTCGTCACCGTCGACAGTGGTCTCTCGGAGCAGGAATGGGCGATCGTGTGGCAGATCCGTGCTCCGCGGGTGGTTCTTGCAGCACTGGTGGGCGCCACGTTGTCGCTCGCGGGTGCGTCGTACCAAGGGGTGTTCCGAAACCCGTTGGTCGATCCGTATCTTCTCGGAGTTGCGGCGGGGGCTGGTCTCGGTGCGACGGTCGTGATCACGGTGAATCGGGCGGGCTCCAGCGGGTGGATCATCGACCCACTGCCGCTTGCGGCCTTCGTCGGTGGTCTCACCGCCGTGGTGGTCACCTACGTGGTGGGCACACGGGTTCGGGGTGAACGAGGGTCGACGACCCTCGTTCTCGCCGGTGTCGCGGTGACGAGCCTCGCGACCGCGATCCAGACGTTCCTGCTCCAGAGGAATTCCGACGTGGTGCGCCAGGTGTATTCGTGGATCCTCGGACGACTCTCGTCGGCCACATGGGACGACGTTCGACTGGTGGTGCCCTATGTGATCCTGTCGACGGTCGCGCTCATGTTGCACCGGAGACTGCTCGACGTGTTGCGGGTCGGCGACGAAGAGGCGACAGCGCTCGGAGTCGACGTTGCGCGGGTGCGTCTCGTGGTGGTCGTTGCCGCGACGCTCGGAACCGCCGCCGTCGTGGCAGTGAGCGGTCTCATCGGCTTCGTCGGAATCATCGTGCCGCACGCCGTCCGTCTCGTGGTCGGAACCTCGTATCGACTCGTGATGCCGGTGTCGTTCCTGTTCGGTGCGGCGTTCTTGATCGTGGCCGACATTCCCGGCCGCATCCTGGATCGCCCGGCCGAAACTCCCATCGGTGTCGTGACGGCGTTCCTCGGGGCGCCGTTCTTTCTGTTGATCCTCCGCACACGGCAGGCTCCACGATGACCTCGCTGGCACTCGAGAACGTGAGCGTCGAATACGCCGATCGAACCGCGGTACGCGGGTTCACCGACACCGTGCGACCTGGAGAGTGGCTGTGCGTCATCGGGCCGAATGGTGCGGGGAAGTCGAGCCTTCTCAAGGCGATCGCAGGACTCGCGGCGCACAGCGGACGGATCCTGGTCGACGGCGCGCCGCTCAAGGCGCGCTCCTCGCGTCGTCGCGCACAACTCGTGGCATACGTGCCGCAGTCGCCGGTGTTGCCACCCGGGATGACCGGCGCCGAATACGTGTTGCTCGGTCGGAACCCGTTCGTGACCCATTTCGGGACCGAGTCGGCGCACGACTTCGCGATGGTCGATGACGTGGTGGAACGTCTCGATCTCGCCGACCTGGCCTCGCGCGACGTGGAGACGCTCTCTGGCGGCGAGCGTCAACGTCTCGTGATCGCGCGTGCGATCGCGCAGGAAGCCCCCGTTCTCCTTCTCGACGAGCCGACCAGTGCACTCGACATCGGTCATCAGCAGCAGGCTCTCGAACTCGTCGACCGTCTGCGCCGCGAACACGGTCTCACCGTGGTCTCGGCGATGCACGATCTCACCTTGGCGGGCATCTACTCCGACCGGCTGGTGCTGATGCACGAGGGCTCGACGGTTGCGAGCGGAACTGCGGAAGAAGTGCTGCGCCCCGAGACGCTCGGCGAGTTCTACGGGGTGAACGTGCGCGTGCACCGCGAACCCGACGGAACCATCATCGTGGTGCCTCACCGCACCGTCTGAACGTCGTTCTCCGGCGGACGGGTCCCCCCGATAGCCTTGGCGCCGTGTCGAATGCTCCTGATGCACGCCGAATCGATGCGTGCGTGGCTGGCTGTGCCGAGTCGCACCAGCGCCTGCTACAGGTTGTCGACGACCTCGCCGACGATCTGTTTGCCGGCAATTCCCGGTTGCCCGGATGGACCCGGAATCACGTGGTGGGTCACCTCGCACTGAATGCCCGCAGCCACGTTCATCTCATCGCATGTGCCATGAGAGGGGAGCAGGGCGAGCAGTACCCGGGTGGCGCCGCAGCGCGGGCGGCGGCGATCGACGAGGCGAGCCGTTGGGCACCCGTCGTCGCGCGCAAGGAACTGCGGCGTGCGGTGTACGAACTCGAAGGTGCGTGGGCCGGTGCCACAGCCGAGGCATGGCAGGGAACGGGGCTCTCACCGTCGGGATTGGTGGTGCGTATCGAGGATCTGCCGTTCCTCCGGTGGCGCGAGACGGTGGTGCACCTCGTCGACCTCGACGCCGGGTACTCCCACGACGAGTGGCCGGAGCTGTGGGTGCGTCTCGAACTCGATCGTCAGAAGATGGCGTGGGCGGCGAGTCATCCGATGGGCCTCACCCAGCTCCCGGCGGCCGCGAATGACCTCGACGTTCGCACGCGCGTCGCGTGGCTGTTGCAGCGGGTCGACGTCGACGGATTGCCCAAGGGGCCGGGCCTGTGACGTTCCGTCCGCGACCGCGGCAACGGCTCGTTGCGTTGGTCGTGATGCTCCTGGCGATCGGCGTACCGTCGGCCGTATCGGCGCACGCCACCCTCGACGGCTCGTCGCCGGTCGCCAACGCCGTTCTTCCGGGTGCACCGGGCGAGATCTCGCTCGACTTCTCCGAAGCGATCGAGGAACGTCTCGCCAGCATCAGGCTCTTCGACGGAGACGAACGAGAGATCACCATCGAACGGGCGAGGCGCCTGGCGGGTGACCCCTCGGTTGTCGTCGCGAATCTGCCGCCGATCGCCGCCGGTGTCTACGTGGTGGTGTGGCGCGTCGTGAGTGCCGACGGCCATCCGTTGCGTGGTTCCTACTCGTTCGAGGTGGGCAAGACAACCGTCGGCGACACCACCGAACTCGTCGAGACTGTCGTTCGCGGTCTCGACTACGACTCGTCGGTCGGGGTCCCGCTCGGAGTGGCACGCTTTCTTGCGTACCTCGGGGTCGTTCTCCTCGTGGGGGCGCTCGTCATCACCTGGCGAACTGCGCGCACCGCTCTCGCGTCGCCGAACGGAGTGAAGGTGTTCTCGGTCGGTCTCGGAACGCTCGCTCTCGGCACTCTCGGCGCGTTGTTCCTCCAGGGGCCCCATGTGACTGGTGGTGACCTCAGTGATCTATTCGACCCGACGCTCGTTGCGGATGTCGCTGGCACCCGTCTCGGTATCGGGTTGCTCGTGCGCCTCGGCTTCGTTCTGGTGTGGGCAGTCGTCGTGCTCGGCGCAATGCGTGGTCTCGCCGGAACGGGTTCATGGAGATGGTCCGCAGTCGTTGCCGCCCTCGGAACGGTCGTGACGTTCCCCGCCGCCGGTCACCCGAGTGCGCTCTCCCTGGCGGCGGCGCACGTCGCACTCGGCGCCGTCCACGTGGGGGCACTGTCGGCGTGGATCGGATCACTCGCTGTCACGTACGTGATGCACAGAGACGACGACTCGATGGTCGCGCGTCTCTCGCGGGTCGCCACGTCGGCGATGCCGATCACTGTCGTGTCCGGAGTGTTACTCGCCGCACGGCTGACCGACGGCTTCGACGAGATTCTCGGTTCCGACTACGGACGCCTGCTCGCTGTCAAGACCGTGCTGGTGGTGCTCGTGATCATCGGTGCCGCAACGGCACGGCAGCGACTGCGCTCGGGGCGCGATGTCGGCGCGTCGCTCAGGTTCGAGACGCTCGTTGCGGTCGCGGTGTTCGCGGCCACTGCGGGTCTCACCGCGTCACCACCGACGGCGATCGCTCCGCCTCCCGTGTGGTCGGCGAGTCTCGTTGCAGACGGGGTCATGCTCGAGGTGTCCGTGTCTCCGGCTCGTGTGGGCTCGAGCGAGGTGCACGTCATTGCCGCGCCGCCGGGTGGCGCTCTCGCGCCGGTGAAGGACGCAGTTGCGACGCTCTCGATGCCGTCACGGGACATCCCGCCGAGCCCGGTGAATCTGGTGCTGGTGGGCCCGAACCACTACGTGGGCATCGTGCAGATTCCCTATGCCGGCGAGTGGGAGATGTCGATCACTGCCACCGGTTCGAAGGGCGAGAACCTCGCCTGGTCGGGTCAGTTCACCGTCGACGACTGACAGGAGTCAGATGTTCGCCGATGCCATCGCCGTGCGAATGCGATCGGCGAGGCTCGACCGTCGTTCTGCTCGCACTGCAAGCGCTCGTTCGATCGATGCACGACTGCCAATGACGACCAACCGAGACACGGCTCGTGTGACGGCGGTGTAGAGCAACTCACGCTGGAGCAGAGGCGACGTCAACGGCGGAACGACGAAGACCACGGTGTCGTATTGGGATCCCTGGGCCTTGTGCACGGTCATCGCAAATGCGGTCTCGGTGTCTGGAAGCGCCGACATCTCGAGCAGTCGCGTCGAAAGTGGGTTGCTTCCGTTCGATGATCGGTGCGAGTGGAATGCCGCACGGGGTGTCACGGAGCCGACCACCACTCCGGTGTCGCCGTTGTTCAGCCCCACGGAGCGGTCGTTGCGCGTCACGAGGATCGGGCGACCCGCTGCCGACAGGTCGGTGCCGACTCCCGACGACGTCCGCACGACATCGTTCCAACCCGACACGCCCCACGGTCCCTGTCGGTGCGCACACAGAACACGCACCGAGTCGACAGCGGCAAGGGCCTTGCCTGCTGAACCGTCGGGGTCGCTCGTCGAGGCGAGCTCGGCCAACTTTCGGGCTTCGGTGAAGGCCGAAAGTTCTTCTGAGAGACGGGAGATCTCGACCGTCGGGTCGTCGTTGTCGGAGATCTCGATCCACTCCACCGTGCCGTCGTCGGACGTGAGCGCCCCGAACACCACCGAAGGCGACACCGCGTCGGGATCGGAGACCGGGCGCATTGCATCGGCGAGGCGGCCGATCGCATTGAGGGAGGTCGTTCCGTCGGGAGCTGTCACTCGTTGTCGACGGTTCTCCCGCAAGGTCACCATGTTCGGAGAATCAGACCCGAGCCTGCTCAGTTCGCCGAGCACAGCCCCGGTCTCGATGCTCTGCAGTTGTTGAGGATCTCCCACCAGCACGAGAGTGGTGCCGTCGGTCGTCGCCTCGAGCAGTCGGGCCATGAGAGGCAACGAGACCATCGATACTTCATCGACGATCACGACATCGTGTGGAAGGGGATTGCGTGAGTTGTGACGGAATCGCACGAGGTTCCCGCCACGTACGCCGAGGAGCGAGTGCAGCGTTCCCGACTGCGCCGCCCACTGGGCGATGTCGGTCGTGTGGGCCGACGGGAACTTCTTCGACGAGAGGGCACCGTCGATCGACGAGGTCATCTGTTGTGCGGCCTTTGCGGTCGGTGCAGCCAACGCGACCTTGAGCGGAGGGCCGCCGTCGGCGCTTCGCCGCTCGGCGAGGGCGTGCAGCATCGCGGCGATCGTGTAGGTCTTGCCCGTGCCCGGTCCGCCGAGCAGCACGACAGTGCGATGCGACAAGACTGCGGTCACGGCAGAGACCTGAGCAGAATCGATGCCGTGGGGATCGGCGAAGGGTGTCGTCGCCCACGTCGTGGCAGTGTCGTCGAGCACGGCGGCCGGTACCGAGAAGCGACGGGCGAGGAGGTCGGCGACGATGCCCTCGTCGATCCACTGGCGGGTCATGTACAGAAGATCTCCGTTGCGCACCAGCGGCCGTGTGACAGGCGCGGTCGACGAGTCGTGGCGCATTCCGCTGACGAGTGCCGAGTCATTCAAGTCGGTGGCCAAGCGGCCGACGGTGTCCCATGGCAGTTCGTCGAGTCGCGCGAGAGCCTGGGCGTCGAGGCGGGGAGCCACTTCTCTGGTCACTTGCTCCTCGATGTGTGCAAGGTCGAGACAGACGTGGCTCGACCGAACGGCCCATGCAGAGAAAGCCAGTGCCAGCAGCTCGGAATCGGTGGGTGTGGTGTTCGTGCCGAGAGTGACGCGAGCGAGTGTCCGTGCCAAGTGGACATCGGCAGTGGCGAGAATTCCTGCGTCGACGAAGGGCTGCAGCGGCGCAGGGACGACGAGTGGCTTCAGCCGTGACCGCATCATCTCACCGCTCTCTCCCTGTGGTCCCGGTGAAGAGGCGATCCAGCCCGTCGATCAGGTGTCGTGACGGTGTCCACGTCCACAGGCCCAAGGGGTTGCCGCTGCTGTCGGTGTCGCCGGTCATTCCTCTGACGTACATGTACGCCACGCCGCCGAAGTGGGTGTCGAAGTCGTAGGCATCGCCGAGACGCCAACGGAGGAAGCGATGGAGAGCAACCGAGTACACCAGCGCCTGCAGCATGTATCCACGTGTGGTCATGGCACGTGAGAGTTGGTCGGACGTGTAGGCGGCGAGAGGATCAGACGAGTCATCGTCGTGCAGGCGGTCCGACTTGTAGTCGACGACGACGAAGCGAGTGTCGTTGCCGGTGTCGACCCTGAAGACCGCGTCGATCGAGCCGTTCATTGCCCCCGCAACCGGTGAGTCGGCCCACGCACCGTGGCGGAGTGTTCCGGCAAACCCGGCGATCGCGGGGTGAAGCCCGGCCTCGTCTGCGAGAAGTGCGCCCACGTCTTCGAGAGTGAATGCTGACTCGTCGCCGAGAAGATGATCGAACCTGAGTTCCGAGAGTCGGTGTCGACGTCCGAGGCTTCGCAGCGTCTGGCTTGCGAACAGATCACCCAGTGGGCAGTCGAGTGTTGCGATGATGCCGTCGGTGATGGCACGGATGGTCACGCTCCGACGTTGACCCGACGGCCACAGAGAGAGCTTGTTCTCGACCAGGGTCTCGATGTCTGCCTCGACCGTCGGAGACGACGGGTCGATTTCATCGAAGACTTCGTGGATCAATGTTCCGAGAGCAGTGCCCCCGGACACCGACAACAAGGGTGATCGAGTCGATGCCTCGTCACGGTGAGACTGGTCGAGTTCGATCGCAGACGGCATCTCGTCGGGAGTGTCTGCCGTCGGGTCGACCTCGTCTGCACCGTGGACGGCGTCGTGCTGGGTGATGATGCCGTCGGGTCCCTTCATGATCCGGGACAAACCCGAATATGACCATCGCCGCCATCCTCGGACTGTGAGGGTCGACCCCTCCCGCGGCGCAAAACGTGCGTGGTCGAGAGCGAGGCCTGTCGGGTCGTCGGATCGGGTCGAACCCACCCATGGTCCGGCCGCTGGCGCGTCGAGATCGACGGTCTCCAGGGTGATCCGTCCGTTCGAACGGCTTGCGAGCGCCGCAAACGTGGCCGCGACGTGGTCGTCGTCGAGCGGTCGCGCCTTTTTCCCGGCCGGAATCGGCGCGCCCCAGTGAAGAAGTGCCGGCCACGGTCGGAGAGCGTTTTTCGACGTCGCCGGATATGCGGTGGTGACCGACCAGTAGGTGATCACCTTGTGCTCGGCGCGCGTGAGGGCGACGTACATCAGCCGCCGCCGTTCCATTTCGGCTTCACGCTTCTCCGTCTCGGCGCGTTTTTGCGACGTGCCGATCGTCAGGTCTTCGGTGTCGCCCCGCATCAGGATCCACTCCTTGGCCGACTTGAACCCCGAGACAACGTCGACCACCCGTCGCGGTCCCTGGCCGAGGTCATGGGTGAAGACCAACGGGTTGTCGGACCTTGCACTGCTCGTGATCAAGTTCGGCAGGAACACGATCGGGAACTGCAGACCCTTGCTGAGGTGCATCGTCATCACGACGACCGATGAGTCGTCTGTCTCGATACGTCGCTTTCGTTCCTCACTGTCGTGGGTTGCGTCCATGAGATCTTCGAGCACTGCCAGCACCTCGGGAGCCGACGTCCGTCCTGCCACGGTGGGATGTGCCGCGAGAATCTCGGCGATGTGGTCGAGGTCGGTCAACACCCGTTCACCGTCCGGTCGTGACAGCACTCTGGCGAGGAAGGCGGGGTCGGTCCGGTGCCGCATGTACAGGGCTGTCATCCCGCGTGTCCGAACCACGTCGGAGTCGGCTGCAAGTTGGGTCTGCACCCTCGAGATGTCGTCGTCGGTGGCGAGTGGAAGTGTCTCCGGCGTGTGGTCACCGAAGAGCGACAAGGTCGCAGCCTTCACCTTGCGCAATCTCTGCGGCTGTGCGACTGCGGCGAGGAACATTCGGAAGTGGAATGCAGCCTCGGTCGAGAACACCGAGCCCGTCTTCAGCTGCACTGCGGGAATCTGTGCCGCACGAAGTTCGGACATGATCTGGTCGGCATCGCTGTGTCCGTCGACGAGAATCGCGATGTCTGACGGAACGACCCGTCGCACCGCCGTCGGGCCACCGGAAGGTGAGTCGCGGTCGGGAATGGTCCCGTGCTGCAGCAGTTCGATGATCCGTGATGCAATGTCGGAATAGATCGCGGCTTCGGTCGCGCCGGTGAGGTTCGTCGTTCGTGCCCCGTGGAGTCTGGTGTCTGATGGGATCCACCTCACCTCGACGGGGGCGGTGTTGAACCCGGCCGGAGGGTTCGTCGACGGGTCGACGCCGAAGACTCCCTTCTTCGAATAGTCGGGCTGAACAGGTACGAAACGAGTCGAACCCGATTCATCGAAGGAAAACCCGCTCCCGAGGTCGGTGGGGTCGGCGAGAAAGAGCACCTCGAGAGCTGCGAGAAGGTCGGGGTTGCTCCGGCGGTTCGTGGAGAGACGGAACTTGTGCGTGGCCGTGCTCTCTGCTCGCATGTACACGCCCACATCAGCTCCGCGGAAGCGGTAGATGGCCTGTTTGGCATCACCGACGGTGATCAATGTGTGATCGTTGCCCTCTGCGTGACGATGAATCGATTCGAAGATCCGCCACTGCATTTCGTCGGTGTCCTGGAACTCGTCGACCATGATCAAGCGGTACTGGCGCGCCATGTCAGCGGCGATGCGACTCGACGACACGGCGTAGCGCCCCGACGTGTCGCGAGCGGCCAGAGTCTCCGCCGCGAGACGAACCAGGTCGTCGTGGGAGAGGAGATCGTTCTCCGTGCACCACCGTCGGACATCGGCGACGACGGATCTGATGAATTCGGCAATGACATTGTGGAGGTGCACGCCGGTGACGTCGGGGAGAACCATCGCCGCAGGATTCGAAATGAGACAGCGCACTGCCTCTCGTGTGGCGGTGATGACCGTCTTGATGTCGGCGAGCGACACCGCCGGTCGGGGAGAGATGCTCGGGTCGGCAGTCAAGGCGGAGGGGTCGACAGAAAGCAGTGCCGCCAGACGATCGGTGACGGTACGGTCGATCACGTCGTCGATCGAGTCGGTGACGGTGAAGTCGGACGGGGCAGTGCTGGCCAGTCCCGCACGGCGCAGCACTCGCTGGCAGAAGCCGTGGATCGTCGAGATGTGGGCCTCGTCGAAGCGCGCCAGGAACTCGGACAGGTTGTCTGTCGCCGCCGTCCTTAGTGCGTCATTCGCGACGATCGACTCGAGCCAGGGGTAGTCGTTGGTGTTGCCGGTGGACAGTGAGTGGAGGGCTTTCTGGCACATCTCGCGCGTCTTGTGTCGGAGTTCTGCGGTCGCGGCACGGGTGAACGTCACCATCAGCACCTGATCGGGGGTCACTCCGAAGTGAATGACGTGCAAGACGACAAGTTGCGTCAGCGAGTAGGTCTTCCCCGTGCCGGCACTGGCCTCGATCGAGACACGACCAGTCGGTGGCACCCCTCCGTCGAGAATGAGTTCCCGCGGTTCAGACATCGGCATCGCCTTCGTTCGTGGCGGCCGAGACCTGTGTCGGGGTTGCCGTTGCGTAGAAGGTGTCCCACAGCACGCCGGCGTAGAACTCCGACCTGTTCTCCCCGGGAAGAACGCCGAAGATCGACTGGTCGAGGGAGTTGGTGGTCTCGTCGAGAACGTCGTCGAATGTGCGACCTGCGAGCAAGAACCGTGTCTCGTGCGAGTACGACAGGTCTGTCTCGAAGGCCGCCGCAGAGCCCGCGCCGCCGGTTGCAAAAACGTGACTCGCGCGTTCGAACAACGGGATCTGGTCGAGAGTTGCAGCCCTGTGGATACCGGCGACGACGGCAATGATCGTCTGTGCCGCGGTCGTGCGCTGTTCGGGAGTGTCGCCGACGATCGTCAGTGTCCAGTACTCGGGCGACTGTGCCGCGGTGGTGCGTGCCCTGGCCACGACGTGAGCAGTGCGTGAAACTGCGCCGTGTTCACTGAGAACGAGCGCGGCGAGTTCGACCCACGGCTCGAGCAGGATCGACTCGGAAAACCGCTTGTAGCGAACGCGAACGAGATCTGAGCGTTCAGGGTGAACTCCGTGAACCCTCGTGTGGAACGACTGGCCGCCGACCGTGAACGAGCAGTCACGCTCGGTGCCCTCACCCGGCGGGAAGGGCACGAGAGCCAACATGGCATCGAGCTCGGCACCGATGTCACGTGCAATTGCCTCGCCGATCCTTCCCGGGGGGAGCACACCGGTGCGTGTGCGGGTGTCGATCCACGAGTCGATCGCCGCGTCCAGTGTCGACGACCTGCCTGAGAGGTAGTCGAGGAGTTGGCGTCCTTCCCCTGACCGTTCCAAGGCGTCGATCGTGAGCTGGATGATCCCGTCTCCGTGGATGTGGTTCTTGTCGTCGGGACTCGAGTTGTTGGGGTCGGGTGGTAGCTCGACACCGAGCACATCTTTGAGGTGGAACTCGAGCGGGTTGCGGATTGCGCGGACGAGATCGGCCAATGTGCTGTCTGCCGCTTGCTGTTCCTGAACATGTGACGCTGGGTTGAATGTTGGTGTTGTCGAGTCGGCAGCGACCGGTTGGTGCGCGAGTGGAGCCGCGGGATCGAACGTGAACGGTTCGTTGGGCACGATCTTTCCGGCGGTGAGGACGCTCCGATGGTGGTTCTGTCGGGGGTGACGTATCAGAACGGGGTGCGATCGCTCGTACTTCCCTGCGGTGATCGTGGCCGCGACAACTTCGAGAAACTCGCGTACAGCAATGGCGAGTGGCACTTTCTTGTTGTTCGACACGTCTGCCCCGTCGCACGTGACGATGAATGCGTCCCGAGCCGCCATCAACGCGTGCAGGAAACTCTGTCGAGCTGCCATCGAATAGTGGGGCTCTCCCACGAGAGGGGTCTGCGACAAGACGTTGTCGCCGTCGACTGCGGGGCCAGCGAACAAATCTTCGTTTGCGCCGAACACTGCCACCACCCGGGTGGGTCGGTGGGCGAGGCCCTCGAGGCTGGTGATCGTCACCGACTCCCATGGCGTGAAGAACGACGAGAACTCGGGCGAGAATCGCGCAGTCGTGGCCGCGATGAGTTCGCTCACAGGAAAAGCACGACTGTCAGACGAAGCGCCCTCGGCGGAGACGGTTTGCTCGAGAGAGGAGATCGCACGACGAAGTGCGACCATCGACTCGGTCTCGTCGCTCGACGCGGCGATGAAATCGTCGACGACCTGCAGGGCCGTGATGGTCCATTCTGCGACGGTCATCGACGATCCGTGGCGGAGTCGTGACGAGAGGTGCGCCAGACGTTCCACGAATTCGGCGAAGGCGCCGAAGATTTCCGTCTCACCCGACGACACGTTGTCGTAGGGAACAACACCCCCCGGGCCGACGATGTCGACCGGTGCCGGTACGGCGACACCCACGGCGACACGCGCAATTGCGTCGAGCCACGTCGACGAGGAAAGTTCCAGCGGAACGTTCGTCACGGAATGACGGTGATGGGGGTCGAGTCCGTGTCGTACCCCGGCGTCGTCGGCCCAGTCGGCGATGCGCTCCAACGCGTCACGGTCCACGCCGAAGTAGTTCGCCACGGGGGGCAGCGACAGCACCTCGAGAACCTCGGCGGGAGAGCATCGCGATGTCGAGAGGTTGATCAACGCCAGAAAAGTCTCGGCCAGGGGATCGAAGGCTCCGGCATCGTTTCCGATCACGGTCACCGGGAGGCGCGGTGGCCTGTTCGGGTCGGAGATGATGTGGTCATCGCTACGCGGATCGAACACCGCGTTCAAGATCGGCGCCGCAGACGCAGGGTCTGCACACGCAACGGTGACGTCTCGCAACTTGAGCGTGGGGTCGTCGCGAAGCAGTCTCAGCAATGCGTCGCGAAGTGCCTCGGCCTGGCGGAGGGGGCCGTAGCAGGCGTGTACCTGAATCGATCCGTCGCCGTCGGCGAGGGTCTTCTCGAGAGAATCGTCATCGAACAGTTCGGCTGAGTGCCCTGCATTTGCCCTGACATCTGCGCGGACCGCGTCCAGAAGACGGCGTCGTTCGGTCTCAAGCTCCCCGATCGTGACTGTCGGCGTGCCGAGAAGTGCCGCCTGCTCCACGGAATGAGCGCACCATCGACCGTGAAGCTGATGATGCAAGCCACCGTCGACGTGGGCAGAGAGCCGTTCGTTCCATCTTTCGCGTGTTTCGTGGTCGTCGGGCACGAGTGTGGGCCACGCCGTAGTTGCGGCATGGAGAACGTAAGCGGTGACTTCACAATGGTCGGAGATCACCCCGATCACGTCGCGTACTGCTCGAGAGAGGCCCGTCACTCCGAACACCGAGAGACGAGCCGGAAGGAGTCCCTGCTCTCGGGCAGCGGCAATGTGTGCACGCCACCGACCGAGGTCGAGCACCGCGAGGGAGCACTCTGTCTCGAGTTCGGGCGCAACGAGTCGGTACAGGTCTCGTTGCCAGATCTGTTCGGTGTCGAGCGTGCCCGAGAGGTCTGCACCGTCGATTCCATTGTCGCGCCACTGACGGAGCATCTCCGGACGGTGGGTCGTGTAGTGATCGAAGAGCTCGGCAATTCGACGCGACGTTGCGAGGGGCGCCGACCCATGAGAAGGGACAGTGAGGCCAGATCGACGGATGACATCGTCGATCGTCCACATGAGACGGTCTGCATCCCACGGACTGCTTCCGATACCGAAAACTCGTCTGACGTCACCCCACTCCGGGAGTTCGGTGATCGTCGCGTACACAAGATGGCGCGGTTGGAGGAAGTCGATGTTGGCGACGATGCCGTCGTTGCGCCCAGTCGACCCGAGATCTTTTGCGAGTTCTCTCTCGAGGTACTTGCGCATGTGCGTCGATGGAACGACGATCACTTCAGGGTCGAAGGCGCGGCGAAGGCGTTCGCTCGGCGTGTCAGACGAGTGCGAAAGATCTCCTGCAAGTGCACGGCGGAGAGCATCGAGGTCGTGACTGGCAACTATCTGCATCGCGCACCTCCCTCGAATCTCACGGACAGACCATGAAACCACACGGGTGTGTGGCTGCTCCCGGAGATGTTCGGGTCAGGCCTCACGGACGACGATATGGTGAGGCATCCCTGTCGGTTCGTCGATGAAACCGTCGCCTTCTGCCTCGAAACCGAGCCGCTCGTAGAAGCCGAGGGCAGAGTCACGTGCCCTGGCCCACACGATCAGGGCCTCGCGCGAGCGGGCGAGATCGAGGCCGGCCATCACGAGCAATGCTCCAATCCCTGAGCCTTGCAGGTCGTCGTCGACGGCCATGCCCTTCAATTGCACCGCCGGCACGCCCGGGCGCTCGGGGCATTCCTTCGAGAACCAGGTCGAGGTTCCGATCGCGCCGTCGTCACCGAAGATCGCGAGGTGGACGACGTCGGGCAGGTCATCTTCGGTGTAGTTGCAGTGGGTGACCGGGGTTCCCTTGCGAAGAACGCGAATCCGCAGCTCCATGATCTCAGCGAGATCCGCCGTGCGCACGGCGTGCGTCATCGCACGTCACTCGCGCGGACGGTGTCTCCGTTCGACCGACTACTGGCATACATGGCCTCGACGACGCGATGGGCCTCGAGGGCGACGGTGAAGTCGGGTGTTCCGGGCAGTCCATCACGGGCAGCGAGCACAAATGCCGCATCGGGATTCGTGTGAACGGGTGCGAGCGGAGCAGTTCTCTCGGCGAGTTCCTCGCCGGCGAGTTCGCTGGTCGTACCGTCGGCATCACTCCACATCACTGGGCCCCACCAGTCATCGCCACCGATGGTGATTGTTCGTTTCTCGCAGAAGATCTCGACCCGGCGCAGGCTTGGGCGCGACAGGTTGTCGTGCCACACGGTGGTGAGGGTTCCCACGGCGCCGTTGGCGAACCCGATCGACGCGGCGACGGAATCATCGACGCCCGGGAGTCCGTGGCGGTAGGTCGCGCGCGCACTGACCGACTCGATGTCGCCGACGAGGAACCGAAGCATGTCGACATCGTGGATCGAGTGTTCGAGCAGCGTCCCGGCGCCGGCCTTCGTCACATCGGCACGCCAGGTCGACTTGTAGTGACCCTGGATCGGAATGAACTGATCGTCGCGGAACACCACTGCCATCACATCTCCGGCTGCTGGGTCGGTGATCAGTTCGCGGGCCCACAGATACGCAGGAGACCGGCGCAAGATGAGCCCGCACTGGTGGGTGAGTCCGCTCGACACAGCCGCAGCGGTCATCAACTTGGCCCCCTCGAACGAGACATCGAGTGGTTTCTCGCAGAAGAATGGTCTGCCCGCTGCGATGCACCCGTCGACAAGTCGGGCGTGTTCGCTGGTCCAGGTCGTGATGTAGACGAGATCAGATCGTTCGATGACTTCGTCGACGGACGATGCGATGACCGAGCCGGATGCCTTGGCGAAGGTCTCCGCTCTCTCTGGGACGATGTCAAAGCAGGGTCCGCGAGCGATCTCCAGCCCGGAGCGGCGCAACATTTTCGAGTGGAACGTCGCGATGTGACCGGTGCCGACGAAACCGA
>VFQT010001634.1_pt1 | contig 26150 bp, 23 predicted proteins | sample 3512381 | NCBI WGS metagenome assembly VFQT01 (sample SAMN10412376, study PRJNA504923) | tailings metagenome | isolation source: Relicate 2 Philex TSF3 active mining site | place: Philippines: Tuba, Benguet | collected 2017-08-29
TTGGGGCTTGGCCTTCAAGCCAGATACCGATGACATCCGCGAGGCCCCAGCGTTGTACATGATCCGCGCGTTGCTAGAAGCAGGTGCGGTGGTCAGCGCCTACGACCCCGAAGCTATGGAAAACGTCAAAGGTATTTTTGGCGCGCAAATTACCTACGCCCCCGACGAATACGCGGCGCTTGCCGGTGCCGACGCACTGCTCATTTGCACCGAATGGAGTGCATTCCGCAACCCGAATTTCCGCGCCATGAAAGACCTCATGGCTGACGCCGTTATTTTTGATGGCCGCAACCTCTACGATTTAGACGAACTCACTGAAAAAGGCTTTTATTACAGTAGTATCGGAAGACAAACAATACTAAGAAACTCATGAAACGTGTTTTAGTAACCGGCGCAGCCGGCTTTTTGGGCTCGCACCTCTGCGAGCGCTTTTTAAAGGATGGTTATCATGTCATTGGCATGGACAACCTCATTACCGGACGCCTCAAGAACATCGAGCACTTGTTCCCGCTGGCCAATTTTGAATTTTACAACCACGACGTCTCTAAATTCATACACGTTCCTGGTGAGCTCCACTACATCTTGCATTTTGCATCGCCGGCCAGCCCAATAGACTACCTCAAAATTCCAATCCAGACCCTAAAAGTGGGTTCTTTGGGTATCCACAACTGTCTGGGCTTGGCCAAAGCCAAAGGCGCACGCCTCATGATCGCCAGTACCTCTGAGGTCTACGGTGACCCGAGTGTGCACCCGCAACCCGAGAGCTATTGGGGCAATGTAAACCCGGTGGGGCCGCGCGGCGTCTACGACGAAGCCAAGCGTTTTCAAGAAGCCATCACGATGGCCTACCACACCTACCACGGCCTAGAAACCCGCATTGTGCGCATTTTCAATACCTACGGGCCGCGCATGCGCCTCAACGACGGCCGCGTCTTGCCGGCTTTTATTGGCCAAGCGCTCAGAGGTGAAGACCTCACTATTTTTGGCGACGGCTCTCAAACGCGCAGCTTCTGCTACGTCGATGACCTCATCGAAGGCATTGTGCGCTTGTTGCACTCCGACTGCCCAGACCCTGTCAATATCGGGAACCCCGATGAAATCACGATTGGGCAGTTTGCCGAAGAAATTATAGCCCTGACCGGCACCAACCAAAAAGTCGTTTACAAAGACTTACCCGTAGACGACCCCAAACAACGCCAACCAGACATCACCAAAGCCAGAACTTTACTGGGTTGGGAACCAAAAATAGACCGCAAAGAAGGTCTCAAGCGCACTTATGCCTACTTTAGAAGTTTGTCTGAAGACGAATTGCGCCAGACCGACCACAACAATTTTGACCAATACATCACCAAATAATGAACTACTTTGCCCACGAAACCGCGGTAATTGACGAAGGCTGCCACATCGGAGAAGGCAGCAAAATTTGGCACTTTTCGCACCTCATGCCAGGCTGCACCCTCGGGAAAGCCTGCAATATTGGCCAAAACGTGGTCATTAGCCCAGATGTCGTGCTGGGCAACAACGTAAAGGTCCAGAACAACGTGAGTATCTACACCGGCGTTATTTGCGACGACGACGTTTTCTTAGGCCCCTCCATGGTGTTTACGAACGTCATTAACCCGCGCAGCGCAGTCAACCGCCGCGCCAGCTACCTGCGCACCCACGTAGGCCAAGGAGCCAGCATTGGCGCCAACGCCACCATTGTTTGCGGCCACGACATCGGCGCCTACGCCTTTATTGGGGCCGGCGCGGTGGTCACCAAACACGTACCCGCCTATGCGCTTGTGGTCGGCAACCCAGCGCGCCAAATTGGCTGGATGTCCGAATACGGGCACCGCCTGCAATTTGACACCGACGGGCGCGCCACTTGCCCAGAAAGCGGCCAAAAATACCAATTAGCAAACGGAATCGTAAACAGAACACATGAGTAAAATTAAATTTGCAGTAGTCGGCGCCGGACACATCGGTAAACGCCATGCCGAAATGATCCGCCGCGACGCCGAAGGCGAACTCGTTGCCCTTGTAGACCCCCGCGGTGCCGAAGCTTGCGACGCCCTAGATTTCAAGGTGCCCTTTTTTGCCGATATCAAAGAGCTCCTGGCCAGCGGCCTGGACTTTGATGTCATTAATGTTTGTACACCCAACGGACTGCATGCCGACCAAGCACTGTTGGCCCTAGAAGCCAAGAAACATGTGGTGTGTGAAAAACCAATGGGGCTCAGCACCAAAAGCTGCGAAGCCATTATCTATAAAGCGCTGCAGGTGTCTAAGCAAGTATTTTGCGTGATGCAAAACCGTTACTCGCCGCCATCGGTCTGGATCAAAGACCTCATTGACCGAAAAGTCCTGGGCGACATCTACATGGTGCAGCTCAACTGCTACTGGAACCGCGACGAACGCTACTACAAAGCGGGCGGCTGGAAAGGCACCAAAGACCTCGACGGCGGCACGCTCTTTACGCAATTTAGTCACTTCATTGACATCATGTACTGGCTCTTTGGCGACATCCAAAATATCCAAGGCAAATTTGCCGATTTCAACCACCAAGACTACACCGACTTCGAAGACTCGGGCTTTGTGAGCTTTGATTTTGTGAACGGCGGCATGGGCAGCCTCAACTACTCTACTTCTGTGGCCAACCAAAACCTGGAATCGAGCATGACCATCATTGGCCAAAACGGCTCGGTCAAGATCGGCGGCCAATACATGAACGAAGTAGAAGTCTGCAATATTAGCGGCTACCAAATGCCAGAACTGGCCCCAACCAACCCCGGCAACGATTACGGCCCTTACAAAGGCTCTGCGGCCAATCACAACTACGTTATTACCAACGTCATCGACACGCTAAAAGGCCGCACGGCTCCAACCACCAACGCCTTGGAGGGCATGAAAGTCGTCGATATCATCGAGCGCATTTACGCAGTTCGCGATGCGCAGTTCAACGCTTAAAAACCAGTACATGATTTACCAAGACCTCATCGATAAAAACAGTAAACTGGCCGTCATTGGCTTAGGTTATGTGGGTTTGCCCATCGCACTTGAATTTGCCAAGCGTATCAACGTCATCGGATTTGACATCAACGCCGCCCGCATTGGTCAAATGCAGCGCGGCGAAGACCCCAGCCGCGAACTCAGCGCTGCTGACTTTGAAAACCGCAGCATTGAATTTACCTGCAACATCGACGACCTTCAAGAGGCTACCTTTTTTATTGTAGCCGTACCCACCCCCATCGACGACACCAACCTGCCCGACCTCAAACCACTTTTAGGGGCCAGCCGCACCGTTGGTAAGGTGCTTAAAAAAGGCGATTACGTCGTATTTGAATCAACCGTGTACCCTGGTTGTACCGAAGAAGATTGCATTCCGATCCTCGAAGAAGAATCTGGCCTGAAGTTCAGAAAAGATTTCATGGTGGGCTATTCCCCAGAGCGCATCAACCCCGGAGACAAAGAACACACCCTGCAAAACGTCATCAAAATTGTTTCGGGCTGCTGCGACGAATCCCTGGATCAAATCGCCAAGACCTACGAATTGGTGGTGGCTGCCGGCGTACACCGCGCCACAAGTATCAAGGTAGCCGAAGCGGCCAAAATTGTCGAAAACACACAGCGCGACGTCAATATTTCATTGGTCAATGAGCTTTCGATCATCTTCAATAAATTGGGTATCAATACCTTTGATGTACTTGAGGCGGCCGGCACCAAATGGAACTTCTTGAAGTTTTACCCGGGCCTTGTGGGTGGCCACTGCATTGGTGTAGACCCGTATTACCTCGTGCACAAAGCCATGCAAGTTGGTTACCACTCAAAAGTCATCAACTCTGGGCGTTATGTCAATGACTCCATGGGCTTTTATATCGGCAAGCAAACCGCCAAAAAAATCATTGCCCAAGGAAAAATCATTCAAGAAGCGCACGTGCTGGTCATGGGTGCTACCTTCAAAGAAAACGTCTCGGATATCCGAAACTCTAAAGTGATCGACGTTATTTCAGAGCTCAAGTCTTTTCAGATCAATGTCGATGTCGTTGACCCACATGCCGATTCTTCCGAAATGGAACACGAATACGGCGTGAGCCTCTCCACCACCCTGCGCTCGGACTACGACGCCATTATTTTAGCCGTTAACCACCGCGAATACATGCAACTAGACGAAGCTTATTTCAAGACTTTACTCAAAGACGGCAAAGGTATTTTTGTCGATGTCAAGGGCATCTACCGCAATCAAATTCATGATTTAACGTATTGGTCGTTGTAAAATGAACTACTCAAAACACATACTTATTACTGGCGGAGCAGGTTTTATTGGTTCACATGTAGTTCGTCGATTGGTTCGAAACTATCCCAACTACCTGATTGTCAACCTTGACAAACTCACTTATGCGGGCAACCTCGAAAACCTCCAAGACGTAGAAAGCGCCCCCAACTACCGCTTTGAGCGCGCCGATATCTGCGACGCAGCTGCGCTACAGCGCATTTTTACCGATCACCAAATTACAGACGTCATTCACTTGGCAGCTGAAAGCCACGTAGACCGCTCGATTGAAGGGCCCATGGAATTTGTCATGACCAATGTAGTGGGCACCGTTCAACTCTTGCAAGCTGCGCGTGCTGCCTGGGGTCAAGAACAAAACCATGTGTTTCATCATGTGTCTACCGACGAAGTCTACGGCAGCCTCGGTGACACCGGCTTGTTTGAAGAAAGCACCGCCTACGACCCGCGTAGCCCCTATTCTGCTTCGAAAGCGTCGTCGGATCATTTCGTGCGCGCCTATTTTCATACCTACGGCTTGCCGATCAAAATGAGCAACTGCTCCAACAACTACGGCTCTCATCATTTTCCTGAAAAACTCATTCCTCTGATGATCCACAACATCATCGAGAACAAACCGTTGCCCATCTACGGCAAAGGCGACAACATCCGAGACTGGCTCTGGGTAGAAGACCACGCCAGCGCCATTGACGCTATTTTCCACCACGGCCGCATTGGTGAGTCTTATAATGTGGGCGGCCTCAACGAATGGACCAACTTGGAATTGGTTCACTACCTCTGCCGTTGCATGGATGCCAAATTGGGCAGACCCGAAGGCAAATCTGCTGAACTCATCACTTACGTCACCGACCGCGCTGGCCACGACAAACGCTACGCCATCGACGCCACCAAACTGGCAACCGAACTCGGCTGGCAACCCTCTGTCACCTTCGAAGAAGGCCTCAACCACACCATCGACTGGTATTTAGCCAACCAAGATTGGGTTAAAAAAGTCACGAGCGGCGCCTACCAAGCGTATTATGAAAAGATGTATATTGGTAGGTAAATGAGCATCCTACAATCTCTTTTCGGCCCTGGTAAGCGCAAAACGCCTTTCGATTTATCAAAATTGGGCGTAGACATGCACTCGCACCTCATTCCAGGCATCGACGACGGCGCCCCCACCATGGACCACAGCATGGCCATGCTTAACAAATTTGCCCAATTGGGTTACCGAAAAGTGATCACCACGCCGCATATCTTGGGCGAGGTGCATCCAAATACGCCAGAAATCATCCTTTCGGGCCTAGAAGCAGTTAAAAAAGAACTCAAGGCCCTGCAAATTCCGATAGAAATAGAAGCCGCCGCTGAATATTACTGCGACGAATCCTTTTTACCGAAAATCAAAGAAAAAAACATCCTGAGTTTTGGGCAAAACTATGTGCTCATGGAATTCAGTATGCTTAGCCCAAGCCAATACGAAGCCCAAGCCTTATTTGAATTGCAAGTGGCGGGCTACATACCAGTATTGGCGCATTTTGAGCGCTACCCATATTACCACGGCAATTTCCAGAAAGTGGAAGAACTCCGTGCACGCAACATTCAAATTCAGGTCAACTTGGGTTCGCTGAGCGGCCATTACGGCCCAGGCGTCAAAAAAATGGCCGAAGAACTCATCAAAAAAGGACTCGTCGATTTCTTGGGCTCAGATTGCCACCGCATGGAGCACCTACTCATGATCGAAAAGCACCTCGACGCCCCTATTTTTAACGCTATTGAAAAACTCAGTTTACTAAACCCGAGCTTATAATTGCTATTTTTGGCTTGAAATGCTTTTCAACTCATTCGAATTTCTACTTTTTTTACCAATTGTTTTTGCACTCTATTGGTTTGTTTTTCAGCATACTTTACGGCTACAAAACCTACTGATCTTAGCGGCAAGCTACTTTTTTTATGGTTGGTGGAGTTGGAAATTTATGGGGCTTTTGCTACTCAGCACCGCCCTTGACTACACTTATGGTTTTTGGGTCGCCTCTACGGACCGAAAAAAAGCCAAGTTATTTTTGTGGCTGAGTATCATCAACAACCTGGGCATCCTTGGGGTTTTCAAGTATTATAATTTCTTCGTTACTCAATTTCAGCAAGGATTTGAATTCATTGGACTTCATTTTGATCCTTATTTACTGAACGTGGCCTTACCGGTCGGGATTTCTTTTTACACTTTTCACGGTATGTCTTATGTATTCGACATCTACCGCGGGCAGCAAAAACCCGTCAAAAGTTTTGTCGACTACGCCGTTTTTGTGAGCTTTTTTCCGCTGTTGGTGGCCGGGCCTATTGAGCGCGCCGGGCATTTGCTGCCGCAGGTGCAAAAAACACGGCTTTTCAATTACCAGCAGGCCCTAGAAGGCTGTAGACTCATTCTTTGGGGGCTTTTCAAAAAAGTACTGATTGCCGACACCATTGCCCAAGTCGTGGATCCTGTTTTTGCGCACTACACCGACTACAACAGCCCCACGCTGATACTCGCCGCTATTGGTTTTGCTTTTCAGATCTACGGCGACTTCTCTGGCTACTCCGACATTGCACTCGGCACCGCCAAACTTTTTGGCTTTGAGCTGCTCAGTAATTTCAGATTCCCGTATTTCTCTCGAGACATTGCCGAGTTTTGGCGCCGTTGGCATATTTCGCTCTCCTCTTGGTTCAAAGACTACCTCTACATTCCATTGGGTGGTTCTCGGGCGGGCGTACGTAAAGCCGTGCGCAACACGTTTGTCATCTTTTTGGTCAGTGGTTTTTGGCACGGTGCCAGCTGGAATTTCATTGTATGGGGCTTTATTCATGCCTGCGCATTTTTGCCCCTTTTGCTTTTAAATCGGAACCGAAAAAATACGGATTCCGTCGCCCAACATACCACATTGCCAACGCTCAAAGAACTCGGCCAAATGGTCAGCACTTTTGGCATTGTGACCTTTGCCTGGATTTTTTTCAGGGCCGACACACTTCAGCACGCGCTGGGCTTCATCGAAGGCATACTGACCAACTGGAACCACCTTGGGCAACTCACCGGAAAAAGCATTCTTGTGCTAGGGGCATTGCTGCTGGCTATCGATTGGTATTTGCGGGGCAACGAACGCAAGCTACGGGTACCCAGGTGGCAGCCTTTGCGCCTGGCCATTTACTTTTGTGTTGTGTTGGCCGTTTGGCTCAAACTAGGTGGTGAACAATCCTTTCTTTATTTTCAGTTCTGATGGGCGCATTTTTAAAAAGAATCTTACGGCTTGGTCTGCTCTTTTTACTCAGTATTTTGGTGGGGCTTGTCCTGATTGCGCTTTCGACCAACCTGACGCTCAAGCTCGAACAAAAAAGTTTTGGCCACATGACGCATTGGGGCAGCAGCTGGGAGCGTATCACTGAATTTGAAAAGTGGGCAACAAGCACTTCGGCCAAACCGCGCGGCCTGATCATCGGCTCTTCTACGGCCTACCGCAACCTGAACCCTTATATTTTTGAGTCGCATACCGCCGTCAATTGGTTCAATTACGGCAGCAGTGGCCAAAGTCCAGCCATTAGCCTAACACTCCTGCAACACGCCTTTGAACGTTGTCATTTCAACTACGTGGTCTTCGATATCTACGGCCCAGTTGTGCAGCTCGAAGGCCTGGAGTCTGCACACGACCTCATCTACAACTCCAAGCTCGATTTTTGGCTCAAAACCAAACTGGTTTGCGGCTATCCGGAAGGCAAGCTTTGGCTGCGCTACCTCTATTTTTACACCAAACAACTCGTGCCGTCTAGCGCCTACGTCATCGAAGATCCCAAAAACGGCACCTACCTCAAAAAAGGATTTGTATGCTCCAATCAGCCTGCCTTGAAACAGTATAAGAAAGCCCCCAAGCGCTATAAAGTACCCGACTTCCCAGAATTGTCTGAAATTGCCGCCTTGTGCAAAGTCCATGGCAGCAAATTGATTTTGAATATTTCTCCAAGTTTAGAGGGTTCTTTTTCTTTGCCTGCCGCATTTAAAAAATATCCAATTATCCAAGTTAAATCCTTTCACAACCCAGCTCACTTTTACGATACCCACCACATGACCTGCGAAGGCGCAAATTTGTATTCGGAGCAGGTGGCTCAGCAACTTAAAAAACATGCAACTCCACCTCCTTCGCCACGCTAAAACCAACCAAATTTCGCCGACCGGTAAAGATTTTGACCGCGAATTACTGCCGCGCGCATTTGAGCAAATCACTGAATTGAAGCAATACTTTGCTGCGCGTCCAATTGCGCCCAAGTACATTTTGTGTTCAACAGCAAAGCGCACGCGCCAAACCCTTGCCGAATTGCAAGCGCTGTGGCCAGATGCGCAAATGCTATTTAAAGACGAACTCTATTTGGCTTCCAAACAAGAAATACTTAGCGTTATTTGCGCGCTCAATACCCCCGAAGAAATTTTGGTCGTGGGGCACAACGAAGGCCTGAGTGAATTGGCTATTTACCTCTCTGATCAAGCCATTTGGCTCAAAACCTGCGGCCTGGTCAGCCTTGAATTCGCTTTTGAAAGCAGCGCATTGGTGTCAAAAGAGACGGGCGTCATTGTGGGACGTTTTCGGGTGAGTTAGGGTACTTTACCCGCCAAAATGTCAGCAAATTGCGCATGGCACTAAAGTTGACCACTGAGCGCTATGGCTAGAAATCGACAAGCAAGTAAAGACCTCAGGCGGGCAGCGCTTCCGGGACTATTGGTTTTGGTGGTCATGTGGCTGAGTTATTGGGCCGATTTTCTTTTCATAACGGACTTTCAGCGCTACGGCTTGCGTTCCCAAAATACCATTGGCCTCAGGGGTATTTTACTGATGCCCTGGATACACGCACACCACGACATCAAGCACATCCTCAATAACAGCCTACCGATCTTTCTTTTGCTCACGTTGCTTTTTCAGTCTTATCGTGTAATTGCCTGGCGGATTTTTATCTTTTCCTGGATTTTTACCGGAACACTGCTTTGGTTTATCGGCGGAACCAACGGCGCCATACACATTGGCATGAGTGGCGTCATTTATGCAATGGCCGGTTTTTTATTTACCTCGGGCGTGCTGCGCAAGTACTTGCCCCTGCAAGCGCTGTCGTTGTTTATCGTGTTTTTGTATGGCTCCCTGATTTGGGGCATTTTCCCGACCCAGCCGCGGGTTTCTTGGCAGGGCCACCTCTCGGGGCTCATTGTAGGGGTTGTGTTGGCTTTTATCTATCGCAAACAAGGCCCGCAAAGACCAAAATACCAATATGAAATCGAAAAAGAACTCGGCATAGAACCACCTGATTTTGAAGGTGATTTGCGCCGCGCACTTGAAGAAGAAGAACGCCAGCGCGCCCAGCAACTAGCTGACCAAGCCCAAGAAACCGAACAAGCCCCACCAATTGTTGTTTACGAATACAAAAAGAACGACTAATTTTAACGCGTGGAAGCAATCAGAAATAAAGTCAAAGAAAGTGGGCTTGTGCAGCTCGACCTCGCGGCCTACAAACCCAAGCAGCAATTGGTTGGCATTGATCTTTCCGAACAACTTTGGCAAGGCCTTGTACTGAAAGAAAAAGATTTTCGAGACTGGATTAAAAACCATGACTGGGCCCAATACGCTGGTAATGCGGTCTTCATTCATTGCAGTACCGATGCGATTATCCCAACTTGGGCCTATATGCTCGTGAGTTCGGCCTTGCAAAAAGAAAATGTCTACAGCCAAGTCGGTTCTGAAATCGAACTCGCCAAAGCGCTCATTCAAGAAGAAATCTGTTCGATAGACCTAGATAGCATTCGAGACCAACGCGTCATTATCAAAGGCTGCGCCGACATCCAAGACCCAGCTTTTGCGATGTCTTATTTGGTGCGTTTGCTTCAACCTTATGTCAAAAGCATCATGTACGGTGAGCCGTGCAGTACAGTGCCAATATTTAAAAAATGATCAAAGCATGGCTACACGCGGCGCGCCTCAGAACTCTGCCGCTTTCGGTTTCCGGAATCATTGTTGGAACAGGCCTCGCCGCCATTCTCGGTGTCTACGACGGGCAAATTTTTGGGCTCGCCCTGCTCACCACCATTGGTTTTCAGGTGCTCTCCAACTTTGCCAACGACCTCGGCGATAGCCAAAAAGGTACAGACAACGCCCAACGGGTGGGCCCGGCGCGCGCCATCCAAAGCGGCCAATTGAGCGCCGCGCAAATGAAAACCGGCATGTGGGTGGTCGGGTTGCTTTCCTTGCTGAGCGCCCTATTGTTAATCAAGGTGAGCATCCCAAATTTATCTTCGACAGCTATTTATGCTTATGTCTTTCTCGCTGTGTTGTGCATAGCCGCAGCCATCACTTACACCGTTGGTAAAAATGCCTATGGCTACCGCGGTCTTGGCGACCTCATGGTGTTTATTTTCTTTGGCTTGGTCAGTGTGATTGGCGTGTTTTTGCTCTATGGCGAGGCTTTTGAGTGGCTTGTGCTTTTTCCGGCTATCAGCATTGGCGCCTGGAGTACGGCAGTTCTGAATCTCAATAACCTCAGGGATATCGACAACGATGCCCAAATGAACAAGCGCACCATGGTTGTCAAAATGGGTTTTCAAAAAGGCAAGCTGTACCATGTAGGCCTCATGGCAACGGGGCTAGCCACTTGGTTTTTTACGGTTTATTTGTTGGCCATGAGTGCTTATAATTACTATTTATTTTTAGCGCTCCTTCCCTCTTTGGGCTTTGTTTTACACCTCAAAAAGGTGCTCGATACGCAAACACCCGCAAGTCTCGATCCCGAACTGAAAAAAGTCGCTTTATTGACCTTCTTTTCAGCCCTACTTTTTGCAATTTTACTTAACTTTGCCCCGCATTAAATCAACACACATGAACATCCTTGTATGTATTTCTAAAGCGCCAGACACCACGTCTAAAATTGCCTTTACCAATGGCAATACCCAATTTGACGAAAATGGCGTTCAATATATTGTCAATCCCTACGACGAATGGTACGCCCTCGTACGCGCCCTCGAGCTCAAAGAGGCGCAAGGTGGCAACGTCACCATTATTACCGTAGGCACTGCCACCGACGACGCCGTGATCCGCAAGGCTTTGGCCATTGGTGCCGACGACGCTGTGCGCATCGACGCGCCAGCCACCGACGCCTACTTTACCGCTATGCAAATTGCGGCTTACGCAGAAGGCAAAGGTTTTGACCTCATTCTCACAGGTAAAGAAACCATCGATTACAACGGCTCTCAAGTAGGCGGAATGCTTGCCGAGGCGCTCAACTTGCCTTACATTGCCATTGCCACCAAACTCGATGTTGCGGGCAATACCATCAGCTGCGAGCGCGAAATCATGGGCGGCGTGCAAGAAGTCGAAGTTCAGGCCCCTGCCGTTGTGAGTTGTGCCAAAGGAATGGCCGAGCAGCGTATTCCGAACATGCGCGGCATCATGGCGGCGCGCACTAAGCCACTCACCGTTGTAGCTCCGGTTGCCCTAGACGCCCTCACTACCTACAGCAGCTACAGCATGCCTGCAGCCAAATCTTCTGTCAAACTCATCGATCCAAATAACCTCGACGAACTCGTTGCACTCTTGCACAACGAAGCCAAAGTCATCTAAGCTTTACACCCATGAATCTCGTATACATCAATTCAGCAAATGGTTTGTCCAAAGCAGCTTTGGAAACCGTCACTTACGCAAAGAAACTAGGTGCCGATGTAGTCGTTGTCACCAACGCAAACGCCAGCGCCGAAACACTTACAGCGCTTGGTAACTACGGTGCAAGCACCATTTTACAAGACGCCTCCATCGACGGCCAAGACCCAAGCCAACTTGTTAAGTTAGTGGCTGCAGCCGCTCAAAAAGTGGGTGCAAGCACCATTATTTTTTCACATGACCTCATCGGCAAGGCCGTGGCGCCACGCCTCAGCGTGCGCCTTAAAGCGGGCCTTGTGGCTGGTGCAGTTGCGCTTCCTGAGCCCGACGGCAGCATTAAAGTCAATGTGTTTTCCGGAAAAGCATTTGGTTATGTGCGTGTTAATAGCAGCACGCGCATTATTTCTTTGTTACCCAACAGCATTCAGCCCGAACAAATTGGCGGCAACTGCAGCGTAGAGGCCTTTGACGGCCAAGCAGGCAGCAGCAGCATTGTGGTGAAGGCTACCAAAAAACCAGAAGGCGCTATTCCGTTGCCTGAAGCAGAACTCGTTGTGTCTGCTGGACGCGGCCTCAAAGGCCCAGAAAACTGGGGAGTCGTCGAAGACCTCGCCACTGCCCTTGGCGCAGCCACTGCATGCTCACGCCCAGTGGCCGACATCGGTTGGCGTCCGCACCACGAACACGTCGGGCAAACCGGTGTGGCTATTCGTCCCAATCTGTATATTGCAGCCGGTATTTCTGGCGCCATTCAGCACCTTGCGGGCGTAAACGGTTCAAAAGTAATTGTCGTGATCAACACCGACGCCGAAGCGCCTTTCTTTAAGGCTGCAGACTACGGCATCGTTGGCGATGCCTTTGAAGTACTTCCGCGGTTCACTGAGGCTGTAAAGCGTTTCAAAGCAGCGCAACATTAAACGCCGCTTTACGTATACGTCTCCCGCATGCAAAAAATCCGCCTAGACATCACGGGTATCGCTTATAGCCAAACACAATCTGGCTCATATGTCCTGACCCTTCAAGAAGTGGGCGGCTTGCGCAAACTCCCTATTGTTATCGGCGGTTTCGAAGCCCAAGCAATTGCAGTAGAGCTCGAGAAAATGGTGCCCTCTAGGCCCCTCACCCACGACCTCTTCAGGGCGTTTAGCCAAGCGTTTAGCGTTCAAATCAAGGAAATCCTGATTTACAAATTCAAGGAAGGCGTCTTTTTTGCCAAACTCATCTGCGAGCAAAACGGGGTCATTACCGAAATCGATTCGCGCACCTCAGATGCCATCGCTATTGGCGTGCGCTTCGATGCCGCTATCTACACACTTGGCAGCATTCTAGACGAAGTCAGTGGCATTGCACCTAGCACCTTAGAAGAATTTGAGGCATTTGACGATGAAAATGATATCTTTGAAAACGACGAGCACGCCCCTAACGAATGGGATATCTACGCCACAGAAGAGCTAGAACACCAATTGACAGAGGCCCTCGACAACGAAGATTACGAACTTGCCTCAAAAATCCGCGATGAACTCAAACGCCGCTACCAAAACTAGACTTACACTTTTAAGTTTTTTTCAATTTTTTGTCTGGGGAGCCTGGCTCACTACCATTGGAACGTATTGTACAGAAGGTAAAGGCTGGACCTTCCCGCAATTTGGCGCTATCTTTTCAACATTGGCGCTTTCCTCTATCCTCATGCCTTCTGTTATTGGGATCATTGCCGACAAATGGATACGTGCCGAAAGACTTTATGGCATATTACATCTTACTTACGCTGCGTTTATCCTCCTGATTCCGAATTTAGCCTCGCTACAAGCCAGTTTGCCTTTTCTTCAAAAAATGGCCGAATACGAACTCCTCTACTGGATTGTTTTTGGAGGAATGCTGGCCTACATGCCTTCTATTTCGTTGTCCAATTCGGTGTCTTATCGCATTCTGAAAATGAACAACCTCGATGTCCAGACCGATTTTCCAAAAATTCGTGTCTGGGGCACCATTGGGTTTATTGCCGCAATGTGGTTGACCAACCTCAGTGGCAGCAAAGCCAACGACGGTCAGTTCTATATTGCAGGTTTGGGGGCGCTGTTCTTGGGGCTCTACTCATTCAGTTTACCGGCATGTCCTCCGCAAGGTAAAACCAATGAAAGAACATCGCTAGCTGCCCAATTGGGGCTCAATGCGTTCAAACTGTTTGCCGACTACCGCATGGCACTCTTTTTCATTTTTTCTATTTTACTGGGGGCCGCATTACAGCTCTCTAACATGTACGGAGATGCCTACCTCAGCAGTTTTCCAAAGGGTACGCTCGTCGAAAAATACTCCACCATCATTTACTCGATTTCTCAGATATCGGAAACGATTTTCATCCTAACGATACCTTTCTTCCTCAAACGCTTTGGCATCAAAAACGTGATGTTTTTTGCGCTAATTGCTTGGGTTTTGCGCTACGGTTTTTTCGCTTACGGATCTACCGATTTTGGGCTGGCCTTGATTGTATTGAGCTGTGTGGTATACGGCATGGCCTTCGATTTTTTCCTGATCTCGGGCTCTATGTTTGTAGAGGCCAACACCGACAGCAGCATTCGCTCGAGTGCGCAGGGCTTGTTTATCATGATGACCAACGGCATTGGCGCTTATATAGGCACGGTAGGCAGCAGTTTTCTGATCGGTAAATACTTCATTTTACAAAGTGGACAAACCGACTGGCATGGCGCCTGGCTTTTGTTTGCTGCTTATTCGCTGGTGGTGGCCATCCTCTTTATGGTCCTTTTCAAAGAGAAGCGTCAGGCTGCGTAGGATTTTAGGGGTTTTATTTCTTTAAGTTGATTTTTGAGAACTTGTTGTTCTAGTTCAAGATCGTAGTCATCTTGTAAACTCAGCCAGAATTTAGCCGACGTTCCAAAAAAACGAGACAAGCGAATTGCTGTGTCTGCAGTAATTCTTCTGCGTCCTTTAATTATCTCGGAAATACGCGTTTGAGGAATATAAACCTCTTTAGCAAGACGATATGCACTTATTCCAAGCGGAACCATAAATTCCTCGAGTAAAATTTCTCCGGGATGAATATTAGGTAATTGTTCCATAGTGAATTTAGTTAATGATAATCTATTATTTCAACATCAAAAGCAGATCTTTGGTGCCATTTAAAAATGATACGCCATTGATCATTAATTCGAATAGAATAGAAAGCCTTTTTATCACCTTTCAATTTTTCTAAATGATTTGAAGGGGGTATTCGCAAATCCCAAATATCAAAAGCAGCATTGAGCATTCTCAATTTTCTTCTTGCTATGTTTTGGATATCTTGCGGTAATTTTCTTGACATTTCTCCACTCCAAATCTTTAGGGTTTCTTTGTCGCCAAAAGTTTGAATCATGATAACGCTTTACGTTAGTAACGTTAAAGGTAAGTAAATATTGTCTAGAATGAAAATTATTCCCTCACAAACTTATACCCGACACCACGAATCGAATGAAAATGATGTGGATGTTTGGGGTCTTGTTCAAAGCGTTTTCTGAAATTGAGAATGTAATTATCGATGGTGCGTGAAGTAGGAATTTGCTCGGCTCCCCACAAACGATCTAGGATTTCATTGCGGGAAATGACCTTGCCTTCCTTTTCAGCGAAAAGCTCGAGTAATTGGACCTCTCTTTTGGTAAAGGTGTGGACTAATTCGCCTTGCTGGTTGCGGACCTCAAAGGTATTGAAGTTGACATCATAAGCGCCAATTTGAAGCGATGCATTTTTTTCTTGCTGAACCGAGCCTTTGATGAGGATTTGCACTTTGAGCAAAAGTTCTTCGAGATCGAAAGGCTTGACCAAGTAATCGTTGGCGCCTAATTTGAGGCCAGCGACCCGATCTGCCGTTGTTCCTTTCGCTGACAAAAACAAAACCGGAACATTGCTGTGCTGACGCAAGGCTTTACATAAATCAAAACCCGAAACATGCGGCAACATGACGTCTAAAATGACTAAATCGAAGTGAAGGGGGCCCTCAAAAGCCTTGAGAGCGGCAGCACCATCATCAAAGAGGGCTACGCTATGGCCTTCTAACTCCAAATTCAGCGCGATCATGTCGCGCAAACTTTGCTCATCTTCAACTAAACAGATTCGGTACATTATTTTTTGAAGGAATTATTTTATTTTTGATGAAATTACTATAAACTCTTCAAACTATGCACAAAATTCTACGCTACGGATTGCTCATTTTGAGCCTCCAATTCAGTGTGTGGGCTCAAGAAAGTCTCTCCCAGACTTCTAAGCTAACCCTCGGGAAAAACATTCCCACCATTCAACTTCAAACACCGAATCTCACGGAACTTGCCGTCGAGGACCAAATGCGCGACAAACAAGGCGTGCTTTACCGAATCGGCGTAGCCATTCCAACGCATTTGAGCCCACAAAATAGCGGTTACTGGACCACCAATGCCGACGGAAGCCGCACTTGGCAGGTCATTGTTTCGGCTTCAGGAGCAGAGGCCATTAGTTATTTATTTGAGCACTTTGTATTGCACGGCGGTAGCACGTTGCGCATTCAAAACTTATATGGTCAGGACGTCCATCCGTTGCTCACAAGCGCCGACGTCGAGACACACCAAATGCAAAATGCAGCCTTGTGCGCAGGCACAACCCATGTACTAACCCTTACAGAACCTGCCTACACAACGCCATCCGAAATCTACATCGATCGCATTATGTACAACTACCGTTCGACAGGCTTTGGAGGTCAAGAAAAAATCAATGAGTCTGATCCTTGCGAGGTGAATGTCAATTGTTCACCAGTCGGCGACACCTGGCAAGACGAAAAGCGCGGCGTGGCACGCATTTATGTTGTGGAAGGCAACCAAGCCGGATGGTGTTCGGGATCATTGGTAAATAACACCGCTCAAGATTGCAAACCTTACTTTTTAACAGCCCTACACTGTGGCGTTAATGCAACCACTGCTAATATGAACCAATGGAAATTCTATTTCCGCTACGAAGCGCCAACTTGTACCAATCCGACCTCAGCAGGCACACTCGCTAATTACTTTATCACGGGTTGCATGCGCATTGCCGATGCAGCAGATGGCGGCGGTAACTCGGGCTCAGACTTCCTTTTGGTGAAGTTGGGCAACGCCAACAACGAAAATACGGTCATTACGAATTTGAAGTCTACAAACTTCAATGCCTATTGGAACGGTTGGAATGCCAGTCCAACCCCAACCACAGGCGGTGCCAGCATTCATCATCCAGCCGGCGACATCAAAAAGATTTCGACCTTCTCAGGCAACACCGTCTCTACCCAATGGGGCTCCGCTACGGGGTCGCACTGGCGCGTAACCTGGACGGCCAATGCCAATGGGCATGGCGTTACTGAAGGCGGATCTTCGGGCTCCCCTTTATTTGATGCAGCCAGCGGAAACATCATTGGCACCCTCACTGGAGGTGCATCGTATTGCACGGCGCAATCTGCACCAGATCAATATGGCAAAATGGCCTTCCACTGGACCAACAACGGCACCACTGCCGCCGAGCAACTCAAGCCTTGGCTCGACCCTGCCAACCTCAACGTGTTGGTTTTTGGTGGTTCGTCAGATCCGTGTACACCCACAACCCCTGTTGCGCCTGTTGCTAATTTTACCGCGAGTGCAACCAATATTACACCGGCCACAACAGTTAGCTTTACAGACCTATCGACTGGTATACCAACCTCTTGGGCTTGGTCAGTTAGCCCGGCAACGGGTTGGGCCTATGCAGGCGGCACCAACGCCAGCAGCCAAAACCCACAAATTACCTTTAATAACGTAGGTCAGTATACGGTAAGCCTCACCGCTACAAATGCCCAGGGTTCTGACGTAGAGACCAAAAACAATTATATTGTTGTGGCACAAGTAACCGGCCCGTGTACAGCCAGCGGCGTCTGTGATGAATACATCAACACCGTTAGCTTCAATACCATTAACAATACCTCTACTTGTGGCAATAACGGCTACACTGACTTTACAGGCACAAGCACTTCTTTGGCGCAAGGCAACACCTACACCCTCACCATTACGCCGGCAATTATCAACAATACACAAGCATCGGCTTACACCAACGACGAAATTGCCGCTTGGATAGATTACAACAATGATTTTGACTTCAATGACGCTGGCGAACAAGTTGCTTATGTTTTGGTAGCTACCGGTTGGTCAAACGTATTTAACGTTACCATTCCTTTGGCATCATATACAGGAACCGTACGCATGCGTGTGCGTATTTCGTATCAGCCTGACGGCGCCATTACGCCTTGTGGTCCGGCTTCTTACGGTGAAACCGAAGACTACAGCATCAATATCACATCAGGAGCTGGCCTCAACGATAATCCTTTATCACAAGTTGCGATTTATCCGAATCCGGCCAATGAGTTGCTTTTCGTAGACCTAAAAGACCTTGAAAACGTGAATAACATTGCTATTCTAGATATCAATGGCAAGCAAGTCTTCAGACAAGAAAAAGTACAGAACGGTCTAAATACAATTGATATTTCTACCCTAAAGGCGGGTATTTATCAAGTGCGCATGAGCCAAAATGGTTTGCAATACACGCAACGCATCGTCAAATTATAAGGATTAAACTCCTTTTTGAAAATACAAAGCGGCCCGCTCTAAGTGGGTCGCTTTTTTTTCGGGTAGCATGCGGTTCCAATTGGCTACCATTTGCACAGTTCGCAAGTTTTTTCGCAAGCGCTCTTGGTGTTTGTCGACAAAATGCCAAAAAAGTGCATCGAAAAGTGCTGCGCCATCGGCATCCGTTTTGAAGCCTTGTTTTTTGAGATAGTTCGAACTCGAAAAATAGGGTTTGGTGGTCATTAGGCCACCATCGGCGTATTGACTCATGCCGTAGACATTCGGGACCATAACCCAGTCATAAGCATCCATAAAATGCGTCATAAAAAATCGATAGACATCGTCTGGATGAAATTCCGAGAGAAAGAAAAAATTACCCAAAAGCATCAGGCGCTCGATGTGATGTGCGTAGGCGTGCTGTTCTAATTTTTGTTGGGTGGCTTGCATAAATGACAAACTACCAATTTGCGTCCAATCGAGTTTGCGCTCATGATTCATGGCATTAGTGGTGCGTTGTTTGACACCTGCATTTTCATAAACCCCCCGGATAAATTCCCGCCATCCGATCACCTGACGCAAAAATCCTTCGGCACTTTCGATTTCAGCCTTGCCTTGCACGTAGGCATCGGTGACCGACTTGATGACCTCCATAGGTAGCAACAAACCCGCATTGATGGCCGTCGATAAATTAGAATGAAACACATAACTCGACTGCGTGCTAAAGGCATCTTGATAGGGGCCAAATAAGGCTAAATTGTTTGTGACAAAAAAAGTCAATGCGGCCCTCGCTTCTTGATGGGTTACCGGATAGAATGCTAAATCGGGGTCGCCGGAATTTTCAGGGAATTCCTGCTTTATTTGTGCTTCGGCTTCTATTGACCAAACATTGGTGTAGGTGGGGAACGCTGGTAAGGACATACCTTTGGGCAAGGCTTTGCGATTTTCTGTATCGAAGCTCCAGCGTCCGCCGATGGGCTGGCCATCGGGCGCTAACAAGATGCCTAGACGCTGTCGTTGCTTTTTGTAAAAATCCGCCATCAAAAACCGCTTTCCATTGGCAGGTAGCAATTTTTGGTTCTGTTCTCTTGAATTGAGAAAGGAAGGATTTTCATACCACCGAATGGTCAAATCGTTTTGAGCAGCAAACCGACGAATTCTTTTTTCAAGCAAAAAATCAGTCGGGTCCACAATATGAACAGACCGGCTCTGTTTTTTCAAGTCCGAAAAAATTTGGCTCAAATCTGCTTGGTCATGTCGTAAGTGCACCACGCGCTTGCCTTTACTCCGCAATAATTCTGCGTAGTAACTCATTGAAGCGCGATGAAAGGCCAATTTTTTACGGTGAAACGGAAGCTGTTTGAAGAAGAGTTCGTCTTCTACCAACCAAAATACAGATGCATGCGCAAAGGCAGGATGCAGCTCGAAAAGCTGCTGTGGAAATACGAGGCAAATGGCGTCATTCATATGCTTCAAACGCGCCTGAATTCGCTTTGTTCAAAAACAAAGAAATTGCGCTTTTGATCTTTCACAATTTCTTCATCTTACATTAACGGACATCGTAATTTTGTAAGGTAATTTGATAACAACATGGATAAAGTTTCCTACGTAGGCAATGCAGATGTTTCTGCCATAGATCACCTCTACCAACAATACCGCCAAGACCCCACAAGTGTCGATATCGGTTGGGCCAAATTCTTCGAAGGTTTTGAATTTGCGCAAACCAACTATGAGCAAGGCGGCATCCCAGAGAATTTTGTCAAGGAATTCAAAGTCATCAACCTCATCAACGGTTACCGCACCCGCGGACACCTCTTTACGCGTACCAACCCTGTGCGCGAACGACGCAAACATACACCTACCCTGGATATTGCGCATTTTGGACTTACAGAACAAGACCTCAATGAAGTATTTCAGGCAGGTGAGCAAATCGGTATCGGAGCAGCAAAACTTTCCGATATCATTGCTCATTTAGAACTTACTTATTGCCAATCGATCGGAATCGAGTACATGTACATGCGCGACCCCGAGCGCATCGACTGGTTTCGAAACAAAATAGAACTCAGTAACCGTCCGGTATTTGACCCGAAACGAAAAAAGAAAATCTACGAAAAACTCAATCAAGCTACAGGCTTTGAGGCATTTCTCGGCAAAAAATTTGTCGGGCAAAAACGCTTTTCAATTGAAGGAGGCGAAGGCCTGATTCCAGCCCTCGATACACTCGTTCACAAAGGAGCAGCCCTAGGTGTAGAATATTTTGTCATGGGGATGGCGCACCGCGGCCGACTCAACACTTTAGCCAACATTTTTGAAAAACGTCCAAGAGACATCTTCCGTGAGTTCGAAGGTAAAGAATTCGATTTTGAAACCACCTTTGATGGCGATGTCAAGTACCATCAAGGATTCACCTCGCACATTGAACTTGAAAATGGCAAGCAAATCGGACTCACTTTAGCGCCAAACCCATCGCACCTAGAGGCGGTGAATACTGTAGTAGAAGGGATTGCTCGGGCCAAAATTGACCACGTTTTTGGATCCGAAGACAAAGTTTGTCCGGTATTGATTCACGGTGACGCCGCAGTTGCGGGCCAAGGAATTGTCTACGAAACCATTCAAATGGCTGGCCTCGACGGCTACCGCACTGGCGGAACTGTACATATAGTCGTCAATAACCAAGTCGGTTTTACCACCAACTACCTTGACGGCCGCACCTCTACCTATTGCACCGACGTTGCCAAAACCACGCTTTGCCCAGTATTTCATGTCAACGGCGACGACATCGAAGCAGTTGTGACCACCATCGAAATTGCAATGGAATACCGCCAGGCATTTCATAGAGATATCTTCATCGACTTGCTTTGTTACCGCAAATACGGGCACAATGAAGGTGACGAACCCAAATTTACGCAACCTAAGTTGTACAATATTATTGCCAAGCACCCCAATCCAAGAGAAATCTATTTGGAACAATTGCAGCGCGAAGCCTTGCTGAATGCAGAAGAAGCCAAGCAAATAGAGCAGCAATATCAACAATTTCTTGAGGACGAATACGAGGCCTCTCGCAGCCGCGAAAAAGCTTGGGTCTACGACTTCTTAAGCCTAACCTGGAAAGATTACCGCCACGGAAAAGCCGAAGATTTCGACAAATCACCAGAAACGGGCATCGCCAAAAAACAGTTGCTCGAACTCGGTCGCAAATTGGCGACTTTACCCGAAGGCAAAAAATACTTCCGAAAAATCGCTAAAATCTTTGAAGACCGCTTAGCTGCCATTGAAAGTGATAAGCTAGATTGGGGTTCTGCAGAAATGTTGGCTTACGCCACGCTTCTGGCTGAAGGACATGCCGTGCGCATTTCAGGTCAAGACGTAGAACGCGGTACTTTCTCGCACCGACATGCAGTGGTAAAAACCGAAGACACCGAAGAAGAAGTGCTTACGCTCAATCATTTACAAGAAAAACAAGCGCCTTTTAGCATTTACAATTCTTTACTTTCGGAATATGGTGTTTTAGGTTTTGAATACGGTTATTCTCTTGCCAATCCATCTGGCCTCACCATTTGGGAAGCGCAATTTGGCGACTTCTTCAACGGTGCTCAGATTATGGTCGATCAATTTATTTCGGCCGGCGAGGACAAATGGGCTACCCAAAGTGGCTTGGTTATGCTTTTACCACACGGCTACGAAGGTCAAGGGGCCGAGCACTCGAGCGGACGAATGGAACGTTTCTTACAACAATGTGCTGACCTCAACATGCAAGTTGTCAATACCTCAACACCTGCCAACCATTTCCATCTATTGCGCCGCCAGATCAAACGCGACTTCAGAAAACCATTAGTGGTCTTCTCACCAAAAATGTTGTTGCGCTACCCAGATGCCACCTCAAGACTCGACGAAATGGCAAAAGGCGGCTTCCAAGAAGTACTCGACGACCCAACAGCAGTAGCAAAAAATATAGATACCGTTGTGCTTTGTAGCGGCAAGTTCTATTACGAAATGAAAGTCAAGGCAGCTGAACTAGGTGTCAAGAACATGGCTTTTGTACGCATCGAACAATTATATCCGCTCCCTACAGCACAAATCGAAGCTATTTTGGCCAAATACAAAGCCGAAAACATCTTGTGGGCCCAAGAAGAACCCGCTAACATGGGTGCCTGGATGCATATGGCCATGAACTTGCGCCACCTACCACTTGTGGGTATTTGCCGACCGGCAAGTGCGGCCAGTGCCGAAGGATCCAAAAAATTACACGAAATTCGTCTCAAGAAATTATTCACCGACCTCTTTGCCTACGCAAAGTAAGCTTAAAATAGAACAGTATGTCTTTACTAGAAATGAAAGTCCCGAGCCCGGGAGAATCGATCTCAGAAGTTGAAATTGCAACTTGGCTTGTTGCCGATGGCGACTACGTCGAAAAAGACCAAGCTATTGCGGAGGTCGACTCAGATAAAGCCACTTTGGAACTACCTGCCGAAGAAAGCGGTATCATCACACTTAAAGCAGCCGAAGGCGATGTCGTCAAGGTGGGGCAAGTCGTTTGCCTAATAGACACCAGCGCAGCACGCCCTGCGGGTGCAAGCCCAGCAGCTCCAGCGGCTCCGGCGGCAAGCGAAGCGCCCAAGCCAGAAGCTGCGGCAAGCCCGGCTCCAGCACCCAATCCGGACCCAGTAAAACCAGCCAGTTACGCTGCGGGTTCGGCCTCTCCGGCGGCAGCCAAAATGCTCAAAGAAAACAACATCAATGCAGCTCAAATCAAAGCGAGTGGTAAAGACGGACGCATCACCAAGCAGGACGTCATTGCGGCTATGTCGGCCGGCTTTTCTACCGAAGCTGCTCATGGCTGGGGTGGCACCCGTGCGCAAAGTCGTGAAAAAATGTCGATGCTGCGCCGTAAAATTGCCGAACGCTTGGTTTCGGTAAAAAACGAAACGGCCATGCTCACTACTTTCAACGAAGTAGACATGAAACCCATCATGGACATCCGCGCCAAATACAAAGATGCTTTTGCAAAGCACCATGAAGTCAATCTTGGCTTCATGTCCTTTTTCACGAAAGCCGTGACCGAAGCACTCAAATTATACCCTGCTGTCAATGCGCAAATCGACGGCAACGAAATGATTTTCCACGACTACGCCGACATCGGCATAGCCGTTTCTTCGCCAAAAGGCCTTATGGTGCCGGTAGTGCGCAACGCTGAGCAAATGAGCCTTGCCGACATCGAACGCGAAATCAAGCGCTTAGCAATCAAAGCCCGCGACGGTAAAATTACACCCGAAGACATGAGCGGTGGCACTTTTACGATCACCAACGGCGGCGTGTTCGGCTCTATGCTCTCTACGCCTATTATCAATCCGCCGCAATCTGCTATTCTCGGCATGCACAATGTGGTAGAACGCCCGGTTGCCATCAACGGAAAAGTAGAAATCAGACCAATCATGTATGTAGCGCTTTCTTACGACCACCGCATCATTGACGGCAAAGAATCTGTTGGTTTCTTGGTGAAAGTCAAAGAAATGCTCGAAAACCCTGAGCGCATGATCTTTGGTTCTAAAGACCCAATGGAAATCTTGCTAGGCCTATAAATACGGATTGCTTTTCGTATATTTGCTTTTCTAAAATTTGCAAACACAATGTCAAAAATAAGGAAGCAAGACGCCCTAGATTACCACTCCTCTGGTCGTCCAGGGAAAATCGAAGTAATCCCTACCAAACCATACGCCTCCCAAAGAGACCTTTCTTTGGCCTATTCTCCGGGGGTTGCCGAACCTTGTTTACGCATTGCTGAAAACAAAGCGGACGTTTATAAATATACCGCCAAACGCAATCTGGTTGCCGTTATATCTAACGGAACAGCCGTCCTCGGACTTGGTGATATCGGCCCAGAAGCCTCTAAACCAGTAATGGAAGGAAAAGGGCTTTTGTTTAAAATCTTTGCAGACATCGATGTCTTTGACATTGAAGTCGACGCCAAAGACCCAGCGCTTTTTATTCAGACCGTCAAGGCCATTGCGCCTACTTTTGGTGGAATCAACCTCGAGGACATCAAAGCACCTGAAGCCTTTGAAATCGAGCGCCGCCTTAAAGAAGAGCTCGACATCCCTATCATGCACGACGACCAACACGGCACAGCAATCATTAGCGCTGCTGCACTCCTTAACGCGTTGGAGTTGGCCAAAAAGAAAATTGAGAAAATAAAAATTGTTGTCTCGGGTGCTGGTGCAGCTGCAGTTTCGTGTATCAAGCTTTACCATCGCCTGGGTGTCAAGCCAGAGAACGTCTACATGTACGACTCTCGCGGCCTTATTCATGCCGGCCGAACAGACCTCGACGACATGAAACAAACCTTTGCCACCCATAAAAAAGACCTCGATTTTGAAGCGGCGTTCAAGGGCGCTGACGTCTTTTTAGGTTTGTCTAAAGCAGGTTTGGTATCCAAAGAAATGATTGCCTCCATGGCCAAAGACCCGATTGTTTTTGCTTTGGCCAATCCAGAACCAGAAATCTCTTTCAAAGAAGCAACCGCTGTACGTAAAGACATCATCATGGCCACGGGTCGCTCCGACCATCCTAATCAGGTCAACAACGTTCTTGGTTTCCCGTACATATTCAGAGGTTCTTTGGATGTGCGCGCCACTACCATCAACGAAGAAATGAAGTTGGCTGCGGTCAAGGCTATTGCTGCACTTGCCAAAGAAACCATTCCAGAAGAAGTTATTGAGGCCTATGGTGGCAAAAACATTTCTTTTGGGCGTGAACAAATCATTCCCAAACCACTAGATCCACGCTTGATTTATTATGTTGCGCCGGCGGTTGCACGCGCAGCCATGGAATCTGGGGTAGCCCAAGAGCCCATTGAAAACTGGGAAGAATACGAAAACCAGCTCAAAAGCCGACTCGGCTTGGACAATAAACTACAACGCAATATCACCTCCAAAGCGCAAGGCAATCCAAAAACGGTGGTCTTCCCAGAAGGAGACAACATCAAAATTCTCAAGGCTGCTCAACAAGCCTACGAAGAAGGCGTTGCATTTCCGATCCTACTCGGTAAAAAACAACGCATTCTGGACCTCATGTCCGAATACAGCATTGAAATTCCCGATGTTCAAATCATCGATTGTAAATCCGATGACGAAGAAGCGCGCCGCATCCAATACGGCAAAGAATTTTTTGAACTCCGCAAACGCAAAGGCATCACAGAATACGAAGCGATCAGCCTCATGCGCGAACGCAACTATTTTGGCGCCATGATGCTCAATATGGGCGAGGCAGAAGCAATGGTCACCGGCCTCACACGCAGTTATCGTTCTGTTTTGCGCCCTGCCATCAGTACCATTGGGCTCCAAAAAGATGTCAAGACCATTGCAGGTATGTACATCTTAAACACCAAGAAAGGCCCGCTATTTCTAGCAGACACCACCGTAAACTTGAATCCAAGCGCCGAAGAAATAGCAGAAATCACAGTAAATGTAGCCAAGTTTATTCGACGCCTGAAAGTACAACCGCGCATTGCCCTATTGAGTTATTCCAACTTTGGCTCCTCTCCGGGTGAAGACCCTGAAAAAATGGCCAAAGCGGTTCGGATCTTACACGAAACCCAACCCAACCTCGTTGTTGACGGAGAAATGCAAGCCAATTTTGCACTAAATGGTGAACTCATGAATGAAAAATTCC
>VFQT010001637.1_pt1 | contig 26129 bp, 18 predicted proteins | sample 3512381 | NCBI WGS metagenome assembly VFQT01 (sample SAMN10412376, study PRJNA504923) | tailings metagenome | isolation source: Relicate 2 Philex TSF3 active mining site | place: Philippines: Tuba, Benguet | collected 2017-08-29
AACCATCGACCAAGGGTGTGGCCATGATCTGTGCAATCTGGGGGATATCAATGAGGAACCAGCGTTCACGCCAACCATCCTTGACGGGTGTTTCGTTGGCTTGGCCCGTGTTGGGCTGCGAAATACGCCAGCTCCCGATAATGGTTTGTGGGGTGGTGGGTGGGGCATACACGGACTGCCAATCAGTCAAGCCGTTTTGATACGAAATCCACCCCCGATTGACGAGTATGCGCGAGCCATCAGCGCGCTCGAGGGGCGTCAACACGTGAAAACCAGTAACACCCTGATATTCACGATTACGCCAGAGGATTTGTTGGTCGGGGAGATATGTCCCCGTGACGATAACATTGCGAAATTCGCGTTGATCCTCGGGGAGTGCCAATAATTCTTCGACGGCGAGTGGCGGTAGTGCCATACGTTCAGACAACATGGTGTTGTAGGATACTCGTTGCTCATGCCGCTCGAGTTGCCAAAACCCAAGTCTGACCAGCCCAATGGTAATCAGCAGTACCAAGACCGTGAGGTAGCGCCGGCGCCCATTCCACAATACATACTTCCAAGACATGATCATATGCCCTTCTAGAGTGCGTTGCTCAGACGCACGAATATGTGCCTACTTGTATCAAAAAATCCCACAAACACGTTTGACATTGGCCTGCCAAACTGATATACTTTCATCCGTTGTGCCGATATAGCTCAGCGGTTAGAGCGAACGACTCATAATCGTTAGGTCGGTGGTTCGATTCCACCTATCGGCACCACTCCCACACACCTGCAGGTAACCCTGCGGGTGTGTTTGTGTCTCGCTGCGGATACCTGGCCAGCAGCACCGCATCAAGGGTTGTGCGCGCACGCGATGCCATTACCACGCGCCATCTAGGCCAATGGCGAATCATCATGAATCGCCTCCACTCCCCAGCGCTCGCAACGAACGCGTCACACCGAGTTCGGGCAATAGGGGCATATCAGCTGGAGCAGGGAGTGCATTGGGCAACACGCCACGCAACTCCACGTACGCATAACTGGCGGCAACGACGAGTTCAGTACCCGTGGGCATCGAGTCATAGCCACCACGGACCGCAATCACTGCTGGCAGACCCAGGGTACGCAAAATCATGGCCCCATTCGACAAATCAGCACCGGTTTCGACCACTATCGCGCTACACTGCAGTACGGCGGGCACCCACTGCGCATCAAAATGACGTACCACCAAGACGCGCTCATGCTGGGGGATATCGCCGGGTGGATGTGCATTGGGATTAGCTGGCCGCCAGGCTCGCCCCTGCACCACACCTGATGTTACCCCACTCCCTCGCAGAATTACCCGCATATGACTTTGTGATTCGTGCCATGTCAGTGGATCTTCGAAGCGCGATACATGCAATGGTACGTGCAACGGAGCCAGCTCTTGCTGGAGTTGTTGGCGTGCAATGATCAGCGCCCGTGATACTTTCGTTCCTTCACAGGCTTGCACATATTCACTCGGGCTCAGGTACCAAATCACGTCAGCACTCGGCAAATACCCGCGCTCTGCGGCGCGTTCGGCCTGCTGGATGAGGATACGGCGGATACGGTCTACCACCGTCATGGCAGCCGTGACCAATGCATCACGTTGTGATAACCCCCAGCGTAGCACCAGCCAGACCGGCCATGTGGGCCAGAGTTTGAACGGGATGGCAGTAGGAGCAGCTTCGGTGCTCGGAGTAAACAGCGCATGCTTGAGCACACTGGCATCTTCGCGAAAGCGCGGCGTAGCAATATCACCCTCAAAGACCGCGCGGAACCCATGCCGGCTCATGACTTCTTCCCACATACCCATGAACACGGCATCACTAGGGAGCATGTGTGCTTTGATTTGATCGGCAATATCAGGACGTTGCTCGACATAGGCCCGAATGGGGGCCAGATCCTGACGCATACGCCAGGTCAACGTGGGATAGTGTGAAATCCAGGCAGCATAGGCTCGTCGGCGCCGCAGCCAGTGTTCGAGCGGCCCGATAATGCGCTGTGTGGCTGCAACACTGTTGTGCAGTACGACCATCACATCACGCAGAATCATGATCATCTCATCGAGGTTGCTGTGAAATCGTTGCACGCGACGGTAGAGCTGATCAAAATGACGCAACTGCCGCCGTGGCTGGAACAGCGTGTCAATGGCCAGCCGTATGATACGCCACCACGATCGCCACAACCGCGGCGATTGCGTGTTCACCATCAAAAAAGTAGCGTTGTTCAAATCAGCCATGATTATACCGGGCAAGCCCCATCGCCGTAGCATGTCTGCGAGCAGACTGTAGTTGTAGCGTGGTTGCCCTGCAAACAATTGAATGTAGGCACGAGATTCGGGCAATGTCGTATCAAAACGACGAAAGTACTGAAACATCTCAGCGCCGATATCTTCATAGAGTTGGCTCATGAAGTACGACATGTGCGCTGGCATCAGCGCCTGCAGTACACCACCGGCGAAATGATCATCACGGCGCAGAGGATGTTGCAGAGGGCGAATTTGCACCAACCAGCATGTCGTCCCATCATCTGCCCATTCCAACTCCCAATCGGCATCGCCGAACACCCGACGCACCTGGCGAATCAACGCCTGCAGACGTTGCGCAAATGGTAGTTTGGCCTGTGCGGGCTCGCGGTGGCGCAAACGCGGCAGTTGAATCGACACCCCCGTCGCGCGTCCCTGCACGAGTGGGTCTGCTGACCCACCGGTGAAGTTCACCACATCGTCTTCGTAGATGGATTCGAGCACTGCCACACCGGCGTGTTGGGGTTCAACCATGGTCATGAGCAACAAGTCGCGTCGTTGCACCCGTGAAAACCGATCAGCAGCAGACCAAACCGTACAAATGGCTGTTGCCAGTGCTTGGGGATCACGACGATCGACGCGCAGTTTGCTCGCAGAAATGCCCTGTAGGCGCAAGGCAGGTTCGTTTTCGGCAGTATATAGGCCACGCACTGCAACTCGGGCTCCGAGCTCAGTCAGGCCGGGGAAGATTTTGAGCGCATTCATGAAGGCCCCGATATCACGAGGGACCAGCACATCCGTGGGTCCTGCCAGCATATCGTGTTGGCGCGCAAACTGCCATGCCTCATCAAGCAAAATCATGCTCGGCGGCACGGCAATACCAGCTCGTTGGGCACGACTCAACAAGACACCTTTGGTGGCGATGCCACGACGCATCAGGTTGCCACGATTGAGGGCAATCATAAAGGAAGAGCGAGCCATACCAGTCATCCACCCATTCTGCAGTCTGATACGGCCATCATCAGCCATACCCACTGACATTATAATTCAAGTCATCTGCACCGTCAGTGACGACTACCGTTACTCTGCGTTGCATTTCCCGTGTTTTCGCACCGACGTGATCGTGTCTGACCACCGTAGCCATGATCTCGACCTACAAACAAAGGATCAACGATGAATCTCCGTCAATGGAGTGGAATTTATGCGTTCTGGGCAGTAGCTGTGTGTAGTCGTGCTGCATGGCAATACGTGACCCATGATGGAGATCTGCTCCCTACCCACCTATCGCTGCTCGCTGGAGTCATCTACATCGTGATTGCATGGTCGAGCTATCAACATCGACCACGACCGGCCATGATTGGATTGACGCTGGAATTACTCGGCGTGCTTGGCGTCAGCACATACGAAATCTGGACACCCTTGGCCTATGCTACCGCCTGGTCACACTTTGGATCAGGCTATCTATACCTACCCCTCATCCTGCCGATAGCCGGCATTTGGTCGTTGTGGCGCATACCGCACACTACTTGACAATCCGCGATACTCTCCTCTATACTGATGCACAGTATCATGAGTCCCCGCACATACGAAGGTTTTTCGCATTGATGCAGACACGACACGCACTCCTACGCCACCTACTACTCTGGGCCCTACTAGGGCTAGCGCTAGCATGGTAAAGGGGAGGTCGGTAGGCGTACAGTACGGAACGTTGCACCTCTCCCAAGGCGTTGGGAGGGGTTTTTTCATGTAAACAGGAGTACAGACATGTCGGAGCAGCGACGCGATCGATTTGACCCATCCATTGAAGCAAAGTGGCGTGAATACTGGGCCCAAGAAGGCATCTTCAACGCAGGGCGCCGCCCCAGTGCCCCCCACCGCTTCATCCTCGAGATGTTCCCCTATCCCAGTGGTGATTTGCATATTGGCCACCTCAAAAACTACGTCATCGGTGATGTACTGACGCGCTTTTATGTATCACGTGGCTACGACGTCATGCATCCGTTCGGCTGGGATGCCTTTGGGTTGCCTGCTGAAAATGCCGCCATCAAACGTGGCATTAACCCGGCAGACTGGACCAATAGCAACATCCAAGAGTCCAAGAATTCGCTCAATATTGCCGGCATCATGTATGACTGGAGCACCGAGCTGGCGACTTGTGCCCCCAACTACTACAAGTGGACGCAGTGGCTCTTCCAACTGCTCTACAAACGTGGTCTGGCCTACCGTGCCAAATCACTCGTCAACTGGGACCCCATCGACCAGACCGTGCTGGCCAACGAGCAGGTCGACAGCGAAGGGCGGAGCTGGCGCAGTGGTGCCAAGGTCGAAAAGCGTGAGCTCGAGCAGTGGTACTTCAAAATCACCGCCTACGCCGAGCGTTTGCTCCAAGACCTCGACAAGCTCACCGAATGGCCCGAGCAGGTCAAGACCATGCAACGCAACTGGATCGGCAAAAGCGAGGGTGCCGAAGTCGTCTTTGGTTGCGACGCCGGTGATTTGGTGGTCTTCACCACTCGCCCCGATACCCTGTGGGGCGCCACCTTCATGGTACTCGCGCCAGAACACCCCTATGTGGCGCAGCTGACGGCTGCTGATAAACAGGCCGAAGTGGCAGCCTACGTCCATCAGGCCAAACTCACCAAAGAAATCGACCGTGCCAGCACCTCACGGGAAAAATCAGGGGTCTTCTTGGGGAGCTACGCCACCAATCCAGTCAATGGCGCGCGCATTCCCATCTGGATTGCCGACTACGTGCTGATGGGCTACGGCACCGGCGCCATCATGGCGGTGCCAGCCCACGACGAGCGTGACTTCGCGTTTGCACGTCAATTTGGGCTCGACATCATTGCGGTGGTGCAACCCGAAGGGCAAACCCTCGACGGCAAGACGATGACCGAAGCCTGGCCTGGCGATGGCGTGATGGTCAATTCTGGGCCACTCGACGGCATGCCAGCCGGCAAAGGTGACGGCCAGAGCGTCAAAGCGGCGATTGCGTGGCTCGAAGCTCATGGCAAGGGCAAAGGCACCATCACCTACCGCCTGCGTGACTGGTTGATTAGCCGCCAGCGCTATTGGGGAGCACCCATCCCCATGCTGCACCTCGAAGACGGCAGTATCGTGCCCGACACGCAACTGCCTGTGCTCTTGCCACAAGTCGAAGATTACCTGCCCAAAGGCAAATCGCCGTTGGCAGCCGCCACCGATTGGGTCAACACGGTTGATCCGGTCAGCGGCAAGCCCGCCAAGCGCGATACCGACACCATGGACACCTTTGTCGATTCATCGTGGTACTTTTTGCGCTTTGCCGATGCCCAAAACGACGACGAAATCTTCGCCAAAGACAAAATCAGCCGTTGGATGCCGGTGCATCAGTACATCGGTGGTATCGAACACGCCATTTTGCATTTGCTCTACTCACGTTTCATCACCAAGGTGCTCTACGATGAAGGCCTCGTGCCCAGCGACGAGCCCTTTGAGGCGTTGTTCACACAGGGCATGGTGCAACGCCGCGTGCGCACGGCATTGACCGGCGACGAAGCCCAGGTGGAGTTCCCCGAAGACCTGCGCCGCAAGATCGAACTCCCGAGTGGGCAGGTCGCCATCGAGGCGGCTCGCAAGGCCCTCAAGGTCCACGGCTATACACTCGAAGGGGATGCTACTGCCGGCTGGGAAGCGGTCAGCGGACCAGTGACGATGTCGAAGAGCGCCGGCAACGGTATCCCGGTCGGCCCGTTTGTACGTCAATACGGCTCGGATGTGGCCCGCATCGTGGTATTGTTTGCGGCTCCACCCGAAAACAGCATGGAATGGACCGACGAGGGGGTGGCTGGTGCCCAGCGCTTCCTCAACCGCATCATGGCGTTGTTCATGACCGAAGCGGACCAGGTGCGCCAGCACACCTACGGCAGCGTGACCACGGATACCATTGCCGATCACGAACGTGACTTGTGGCGTGCCACCCACGTAGCCATCCGCAAGATTAGCCAAGACACGGATTCATTCCGCTTCAATACGGCTATTGCGGCCATGATGGAGCTCCTCAACGAAGTCCAGCGCTACCGCAATGAGCACGCCAGCGGGGCTACCTACTACGAAGTCGCGCACATCTTTGCGCGCCTGCTCAGCCCCTTTGCACCACACCTCGCCGAGGAATTACATGCCGCCTTCGGTGGTCAAGGCAGTGTATACGACGCCGGTTGGCCGCAGTGGGACGAGGCAGCGCTCTTGGTCAGCGAAATCGAAGTCGTGGTGCAGATCAACAGCAAGGTGCGTGGGCGCATCATGGTGCCAGCCGCTGCCGACGCCAGTCAGCTCGAAGAGTGGGGCCGCAACAACCCGCGTATTCGTGAGCTGATTGGTGATGCCACCATCAAGAAAGTCATCGTTGTGCCAGGCAAATTGGTCAACTTCGTCGTCTAGCCCGCAATAGACTTCCCCCAACACCCGATGTGGATCAATCTACATCGGGTGTTCTTGTCACACATGGAGTCTCGTCATGCCCCTTACACTCAACTTGTGGCCAGAGCGCTACACGGTGTGGCAGCTCCCCGCCGATGCATCACCTCCGGCGTATCGTGCTGACGCGCGGTTTACCTGCATCATCCACACTGCTCATGAAATATCTGGCGTGTGTGTGGCCGATGCCGTACCAGCTGGCGCACTCACCCAGCCCGATTGGCGCTGTTTCGAATTTGTAGGACCGTTTGATTTGGCACTCACTGGGATCATGGTGCAAGTAGCTTTGCCACTGGCACAGGCTGGTGTACCCATCTTCACACTAGCCACCTACAACACCGACTTTTTGCTGATACCTGCTGATCACATCACCACCGCGTGTGACGCCCTCACACAAGCTGGCATCCACATCAACACCGTCACATAGTCACTCTTCACCCACACTAGGAGGTGTGTCATGCGCTCATCACAGGATCATTTCAGTGGCGTCGCCAATCAATATGCCGCGTTTCGTCCGACCTACCCACCACAACTCGCAGCTGATCTGGTAGCCCTGGCAGGCGGCCCAGCTACCATCGTCTACGACATCGCCGCCGGCAGCGGGCAGGCCACCCGCGACCTGGCCGACCATGCACGACTGGTGTATGCCAGCGATCTAGCACCCAAACAAATTGAAGCACTAGGCGAACATCCGCGCATTCGCCGACTCGTAGCGCGTGCCGAGGCCAGTGCAGTGGCCGATGCGAGTGTCGATTTGGTGACTGTCGCCCAGGCCATGCACTGGTTCGATGTCCCTGCGTTTCATCGTGAAGTCAAACGCATTTTGCGCCCTGGTGGCATCATCGCCGTATGGACGTATGCTCTTTTGAGTGCCACTCCAGCAGTCACTGCCGTCATCAACGACCTCTATGCCGCAACGGGGCCATGGTGGCCCGCAGATCGCAAGCACGTTGATCGCCACTACGCCGATCTGGAGTTTCCCTATGCGCTCATACCCTATCAAGCCCCAGCCATGACCGCAGAATTCACCCTGCCGCGCCTGCTGGGCTACCTGAACACCTGGTCTGGAGTGCAACGCTACCAAAAGGACCAACAACACGACCCTGTGGCGGCCCGACATGCGGCATTTGTGGAGGCCTGGCACGGCGACCCTGATACATCCCTACTATTCACGTTTGATCTGACCGTGTTGGTGGGACGTCACCACGCATAATGAACTCTGGCACGGTCGGCGACGTCCAAACAGCAGTAGTTACGAATTCGCATGATTTTGCGGTGCTTTTATGTAGACTCAGCTGGTTTTTTCTGTTACTATAATACGTAGCATGTTGCAAAAATAAAGGGCGGTCATGTCAGCAGAAGCAACCCCCAGTGTGAACCCAACCTACTTGTCGGTGCATCGCGCCTGCCTTACCGATCTCAAGCAAGTCCAAGCACTGTTTGAGGATTGCACGGGGACGTTGCGTGTGCGTTATGGTATCGGGCCATGGGGGATCGCCACCACCGCCCGGCAAATGGAACGCAACCTGCTCCACCGCCATGTCTACACCATCATGTATCACCAGGTGTGCATTGGCAGCTTCACGCTCAGCACCCAGGCTCCGCACTGGTACCCGCTACACGTCTTCAAACTTGCTGAGCACACAGCCATGTACCTGAGCAACTTCCACATTATGCCCACCATGCAACGGCACGGCGTAGCCCGCTGGAGTCTCGGCAAAATCCACACATTGAGCCGGCAAAATGGCTGGCAGAGCCTGCGTGGCGATGTATTTGCCGCAGTCACCGAATCAGTCGATTTCGCCACACACATCGGGGTACGTTGGCAGGCATCAGTGGACTACGCATCACACGAGCATTGGCTCGGCGAGCTCGACCTCAACGAGGTGCCAACCACGTAGCCATGCGCTGCCAGCCCCAGTGTTGCAAGCGCTGTGCCCCCCATACACGCCATGCGTGAGCCCAAGTAGTACGCTGGCGCAACACTTCGACGCACAGCACAATCGTTAATACTACCAACGCATAAAACTTATACGAGCTCAAAATCAACGTCATCACGCCCAAATCATACTTGTAATTAAAGCTTCGTTGATTACCGAACATGATAATGGCCATACTCAGTGCAAACGCCCATGCGCGTAATACACTGGGAGGGTGCTGCAGGTAATGAAGTAACAGCAACATCCACACCAGCCACAGAATCGTCGCATAGTGCATCCACGCTACTGGGATGGCAATCACCATCAGCATCAAGAACAACCCGTATTGCAGGCCGTATGTACTGTCATCGGGGTCATAATCACGGAGCGCGAGCACAGCCACAACGGCTGCGAGTGCCATCGACAGCAAGCTGGCCGCACGAGCGACTGCCGGCAATGCCAACAACTGCATGGCAAATATGTCGTCGTAGAAGCGAGCAATGAATCCGGCAATCGTCTGGTTTTCGACCCATGAAGTGGTACCACCAATGCTAAAGAAGACCTTGGTGACATACAACACGTGCACATCCCATCCCATCACGGCAATCGCAATGCCGTTCCACAGTACAAATCCGACCAATGTGCCCCACAGCACCGACCAACGTTGTTTGATGCCAAAAAAGACCAGCAAAATAATCGGATAAATCTTGAACGATGCCACCAGGGCAATCACCACCCCGGCCAGCCAATCCCAGCGACGTTGACTACACCAGTAGATCAACGTGAAGGTAAACAACAACACGATATCGGTCTGACCTAGCCCAATGGTGTCGAACACGGGCTTTGCGTTGAGGCTCATCACGATGACCAAGGCCCACCACCAGCGATGCGGGCGTGACCAGACGAGCGACATCCACAGCAGACCGGTCAACATGAGTAACCCGATATTAAGCCATCGATATGAATCGAGGACATGTGCGGTGGTCCATGTCACAAATGGCGTAAACCACATGATGTAGAACGGTGGGCGTTTGTAGAGGGCAAAAGGGTTCGCCACCACGTTTTCGAGGCGATACAAAACCCCTGTGTTGACCCAGTTCCGAGCTGCATCGACCCATATTTGGAAATCACCACTGCCATATCGGAAGAAGCGTGGCACCATGCTCACAAACTGCCAACCACTCACCAGTGCTGCCACTATCACAAAGTACCAAGTACGGACACGGTCGATCCAAACGTGTGGAGCGCGCGGTTGCCACCACCACAGCCCTATGGCACCAGCGACCCACGCCAACCACAGTCCAATCATGGCTGGAGTCAAATCAAGCAACTCGCGCACCGGTATGGGGTGCCCCTCACGCAAGATCATCCACTGCAACAGCGGCAATGCCCACCACTGCATGGCCACATACACAGGCAAGGCATGTGCAACAACAATACCCTCAGCAGTAAACCACCCCATGAGCACCATACAAGACACCAACACCAGTTGGATGAGCAACCAGGCACTCCACCAATGTAGATACGGCCATAATCCGTTGGCATGGGGGACCACTACCACAAGGTACACCAGCGCCATACCCGCAATGATGCCCCACAACCATGCTGGAGCGACATGCATCAGTCGCAATCCGACCAGCAAGATGACCAGCATCAGCCACAACTGCACACCAAAGTAGGCACTCACACCACTGCCCACCAGTGTCGGCGCATGCTCGACCGCGAGAATCATCACACCCAGTGGGCGGGGGTCCGCACCAATATACGACGTGGTACTCAGCACGGTCACTGGCGAATCCCAACGCCACCATGGATGCTGATCATTGAGAACCGCCACACGACGCACCTCACCCGCCTGCAACGGCACGGTAGTGGCGGCCGTGGGACGCCACTGTATGGTGGGGAGTAGCGTCGAGCCGTCAATGTACTGATTGGTGAGCACCAACTCGACCACCTGCCAAGCGCGCGTCGTTGTCGGGATATGCACAGTACTGACTAGACCACTCCAGCGCCCAACTTGCCAATCAAACGCCGCACTCAACGCCTCGGCCTCATGCCAGCCGCTGAAATACGCTGCGTCACCCTCGCCAAGTGCAATCTGCGCTGGCATGTCGGTCATCCAGAATGAGCCCCCCAACAAGCACAGTCCACTCACTGCTATCGTTACGAACATTGAATATACCCACATACGCACCGTGGGAAATCGTGCAATCACATCATGAACGTATTGCATGCTTGCCTCAAATACATTAGCTTACGTGCATCATAACACACCGCCTCACCAGCAAGCCATCAAGGTATTTACCGGTTATAATCATGCCAGCTGTGTAGCCAATCTTATCTTATAGAATGTATGACACGATGTGCTATACTGTAAGCTATTTCTAGGAACTATACGACGATTACCCTCGTCGATTATCTTGCGATGCATTGATAGTTCTGTATCGCTGTATATGAGGTAGCAATGCCAAAATTATTGGTACGTGTGTTGTGGGTGTTGAGCATACTCGTCTCGACGCTTGGCATCGTCAGTTGTAGTAGCAACGATGATACCCTCGAAACAATCCGTAACAGTGGTACGCCAACCGCGCTCCCACAACGCACCACCATCGCGGATCTCGACAGCCGTGATGATCAGACATGGTTGATTATGGTGTATTCTGATGCCGATGACGAAACCCTCGAGCAAGACATGGTCTTCGACATCAACGAACTCGAACTCATCGGTTCAACTGATAATGTCTCGATTGTTGCCCAAGTCGACCGCTACGACGGCGGCTATGGCGGTGATCGCAACTGGCATCGCACCCGTCGATACTTCATCACTCAAGACGACAACCTCGAGCAGATCAACTCCGAATTAGTCACCGATATGGGCGAAGTCAACATGGCCGACGGTCAATCACTGACCGATTTCGCCACGTGGGCCATCAACACCTACCCCGCTGACCACCATGTGTTAATTTTGTCTGATCACGGTATGGGCTGGCCCGGTGGTTGGAGTGATCCCGATCCGCAGGTTGCAGGGCCAGATGGCCTCGAAATCACCTCTGGCGGCGACTTGTTGCTCCTCAACGAAATCTCCCAAAGTTTGGCAGATATCCGCACCAATACGGGCATCGACACCTTTGATATCGTCGGCTTCGACGCGTGTCTGATGGGCCAACTCGAAGTCGCCGCGGCCATGGCACCACATACCCAAATCATGATTGCCTCCCAGGAAGTCGAGCCTGCCCTGGGCTGGGCCTACGCCGACTTTGCGGGCCAGCTCGCCGAACAGCCCAAACTGACCGCCGCAGAGTTGGCGACTGCCATCGTCGATGGCTATATCAACAATGACTTGCGTATCCAAGACGATGCTGCACGAGCACAATTCATCGCAGAAAACTTTACAATCACCGAATCGATTACCCCTGATGAGGTCGCCACAGTATTCAGCGCAGATATCACACTCACCGCGTACGACCTCACCCGGATCGATGAAATGTATCAGGCACTCGATGATTTCGTCGTCGCCATGAGTGAAATCGATCAAACGAACGTGGCAGAGGCACGCACCTACAGCCAAAAATTCGAGAATGTGTTCGACGAAACCTACGACTCACCATATATTGACCTGTTGCACTTTGCCAACGTGCTCGCCGAAGATGTCCCCGACAACACGGCCCTGCAACAGGCGGTAACCGGACTCCGCCAAGCCGTCAGCGATACCCTTGTCAGTCATCGCAACGGCGGAGAACGCCCCGGAGCCAGTGGCTATGCCATCTACTTCCCAGTCTCAGAAATCTACACAGCCAGCTACGCGAGCCCTACCGTGTACAACACTGTGGCCGCTGAATTCAGCACTCGCACACGTTGGGATGATTTCTTGGCACTGCACTACTCGGGACTGCCCCTCGGTGATCAACCCGACTTCGCCGATCTGGCACCCGCCCCTGGCGCCTCTGAAATCACCGTCAACGATATCGATCTATCTGCAGACATCATCAATGTTGCTGATACAGCCACACTGGCGACAAGCGTAACCGGGAGTCAAATCGGTTTCATTTATGCCTATACCGGCTACTATGAGCCCGATGAAGACACCATCCTCATGGTCGATCGTGACTATATCGACGCCGGTGTGACTCGCACCGTGGACGGGGTCAACTACCCCGATTGGCAATCTGAACAGGTCGACATTGAATTCGAGTGGGAGCCCATACTCTACGGCATCGATGATGGCTCGGGCAGCCTGGTCTTTGCGTTGCTCGACCCTCAAGACTATGGCAAGGCCGATGAGGCAGTGACCTACACCGTCGAAGGCGTCTACACCTTTGCCTCGGGCAAAACTCGCGATGCTCGTCTCTTCTTCAAAGAAGGCGAACTCATCAAAGTCCTGGGCTTCGATGGCTCGAAGAGTATCGGTGCCCCCAGTGTCATCACCCCCAAAAAGGGCGATAGTTTCACGATTTGGAACCTCAAAATCGCCCTGTACAGCGACGACCCCGACAAAGAAATCGAGTACTACTACGAAGAAGGTGAAACCCTCGATTTCATCGGCAAACCCTGGACAGTGGTCAGCTATCAGGCCCCCACTGGCGATTATGTGGTCGGTATCGAGGCCCAAGACATGGACGGCAACTACTACGAGAACTACGCGAATATCACCGTCGACGAGTAATACAACACCACAGCAGGCGACAGCACGAGTGCTGTCGCCTGCTGTAAAGACATGCCAATACCTCTCAGACCACTGTCGGCTGTACCTGCTCTTCGATGGTGCGCAACGTGCGCCACACCAAGATGAGTGGCACGACTGCAAGCGATGCAATCCCAGCCGCCAAATACCAGATTTGCAACCCGAAACGGTCTGCCACAGGGCCTGCAAGCAGTAGCCCGATTGGCGAAATCGCCCCCGACAAACTGCCCATGAACCCCATGATGCGCCCTTGCATCTCGGGAGCAACTTTGGACTGAATAATGGCCATCATCGGTCCATTGGTGAGTGGCTGCATGACACCAAACACGGCCATGGCTCCAATGCCTACATACAGGCCATCATGCCCGATACGGCCCAGCACCACCGCCCCAATCCCCATCCCGAGTACGCCCATCATCATGGTGTAGATGCGTTTCGAAAATCCGCCCCACACCCCCAACCCGATTGAACCCGCAATCATGCCCACACCCAACGCGGTTTCCATCCAGGCCAGCTCGATGGCTCCTCCATGCAGGTAGTCTTTGACCAACAATGGCATCAATGAAAACGCCGGATTGAACAGCACGTTCAATACCATCGCCACTCCCAATAACGCCATCAACCCAGGCCAAGCCCGCAAATACACAAACCCGTCACGCAAATCACGCCAGACCGTGTTGGTCTTGGCCGCCTCGGTAACTGTGGGACGTGGGATCGCAATCCAGGCCATGATACTGGCAGCCATCAGCCCAGTGCCCACCTCGAGCAACAAAATGCCATCAAGATGTATCAACTCCAGCAACAACGCCCCCACCGGCGGTGCCATGATGGCCACAGCCCCTTCACGCAATTGCCCGATCCCCGATACTCGCTGCAGTTGCTCACTAGGCACCAACATGGGGATCGCCGCACTCACTGCCATGAAATGAAACTGCCCGGCCACCGAATTGATGAACATGGCCGTGTACAAATGCCACAACTCGAGCCAGCCATAGTGCGCCAACACAAACAACACCCCAGCCGTGCTGGCATGCACGAGATTGCTCGTGATGATGAACAACCGCCGACTCATGCGGTCGACCACCGTTCCAATCAATGGCCCGAGCACCACACCCGGCAACATGGAAATCAACACACCCGTCGCCAGTGAAGTGGCCGTGCCAAAGGTCTGGGCAACCCACCACACCAACGCGAAATTCGAAAACGCACCACCAAACCGCGCAATGGTCTGACTCACCTGTAGCGCCGCAAAGGGCCTTACCCAGCCTGCTTGCACTTGCATACTATAGCCACATTTCACTTACTTAATATCAAAACAATATCAAAATCAATGTTATTTTAATGTCAAATTACGATTTGTCAACTGGCAATGGGCTCTGAAGTGTCATAATCGGGCCACGCACGGCGATAATGAGCACCATACTGACAATGAGGACACTTGTCATGGCCCACAGTCGCACCGAGGTGGTATCAACCAGCCAGCCAGTCAGCACAATCCCCAGTGGGGCGGCGGCGTTCATAGCAGTCTGGAGCACCGCCATGGCGCGCCCGTGCATCTGCGCCGGAGTATTGTACTGCACGAGTGTCAACAATGGACCATGCGCCCACGCTGCCGCCCAGCCAATAATTCCCATCGCCGCCAGCATCAACCACGGCCAATCAGCAGGGGTGGCAGCAGTTGCCAGCATCGCGACGATCAACAGCGCAACGGCGACCGCGAGAGTCACCGGCACACGTCGAAAGCCGCCCCACACCGCCAAGGTGACCGCCCCACCCAATAGCCCTACGCCGCCAGCCAATTCGAGCCATGCCAACAACCATGGGCCGGCCTGAAAGTAGCTACTCACCATGTAGGGCAGTAAGCTGAAAATGGGCAACAAGCACATATTCAACACGACGGCGGCTGCAATCAGGTGCAGCAAGCCGCGCTGGGCGACAAACACGTCACGAACAATGACGAAATCATCTTGCCAGCGTGTCGGCGCTACAGACATTTGCATGGTAGGGAAGCGGATCACCGACAAAAACAGCACACTCAACACCAGCGCCCACAACACCCATTGGGTGGCCCAGTGCACGCCGTACGTGGCGACAATCAACGCCCCCAACACCGGTGTCACAAACGACGAAATCCCCAACACCAACTGCTGTGTGCCACTCAGGCGTTGCAGATGTTGGGGCGGGATGAGTTGGGGCAGCATGGCTTGGAACGCCGTCTGGTGCAGGGCAGTCGCCATGGCCCGCCATACCACCAGCACATATATTGCCCACGGCGAGATGGTATCGCCCTGAAATATCAACCATACCAGTGGCACAGCCGACACCACTTCAGCAATCCGCATGATGTGCTGACGTGGCCAGCGATCACTCAACACGCCGGCGATTGGAGTCAACAGCACACCAGGCAACAGACTCAAGGCTGCAGCCCAGCCCACCGCCTGTGCCGAGGCGGTCTGCGTAGTGAGTTGCCAGATCAAAGCAAAATTCAAGGCATTACTACTGATGATGATGAGTGATTGGCTCAGCCACAGCCCAGATACCACTGCCCACCAGCGTGCCGGAGTATACGCTATCATGCCAAGCATAGTATCATGAAGCCACATCAAAAGAAAGAATACCGGACATCTAGCAACACCGCACAAGGACGATCTTATGACCATTCCAACGCACCTACAAGCCCTGGCCACATTCTATGATCCTCCCAATATCGACGAGGACCAACTGGATGCCTTCGTGGCCCAACTGCCAGCCCCCATGCCGGCACATCAGCTCTACGACATCTTTGGTGCGTATGTGACCGCACACCAGACCATTGTGGACGTGGGGTGTCGCGACGCCAAGCACACCATGCGCCTCGTCGAGCAGCTCGCGGTGCACGCTATCGGGGTTGACCCGTTGCCATCACACGTCTTTGCAACGCCAATTCACTCACATCTGACGATCATCCAAGGAGTTGCCGAAGCACTGCCACTGGCCGATCAGAGTGTGGATGCCATCTGGTGCCGTGACGTACTGCCACATATTGTGAATGTACAGCAGGTGTTTGCAGAGTGTGACCGTATCCTCAAACCCGGGGGGTATGTGTGTGTATATGCCACTGTCAAACACCCCGATTTCACCATCCCACAGCAGGCGTATTTGGCCGAACACCTGTACTTGGCGCCAGGCTGGGAGCAACCGGCGCGCATCACTGACGCAGCAGATGCCCTGCACTGGCAACTCCAAGCACGCCATGAAGTCGGTGGTGCTTGGCGCGAGGCCTGGGAACACGACGGAACGCACACCACGAGCAAGCAACTCCTGCTACTGGCCACCTTGCGGCGCAATCAGACTGCGAGTTTGGATTACCTGGGGGCGGCCATGTATCACAGTGAATACGCCAACGCCCTGTGGGGCGTGTTTCAGATGCTGGGGTACACGGTGCCGACGATTTGGGTATGGCAGAAACCACACGCTAGACCAGCCTAGGACAGCGAGCATGCACAAACATCCCCACTTTGCCTTGTGGCTACATGACGACGCCGAACTGGCACACATCATCGGGAGCGCCATTGTGGACCGTAGCGAAATTCATGCCTGGCCATTATCGTGTGTCGAGCGGGTGACTACAGCCAATCAACGGCACTATTTTTATAAAGCCCAAAGCCAACCGAGTGTAGAAGTCGCGGTCTACGTCCAGGTACACGCGCCTTGTCTGGCACCGGTCACCATCATGCCGAGCAGTGTGCCCGACTGCCTACCTGCGCTGTTGTTTGGCGACACAGGGGCTCGACCAATACATCCGCATACGCTGACACTGGACCACATCGAGCAGATTCTTGCCGCACTACGCACCCTGCCCAATGACATGCCGCATCACCGCAATCTAGCGACATGGGCGTTGTGGCTGGCCCATATGCGTGAAACACTGCAGTTGCTCACACAACTCATCGACACAGGTCAATTTACACAGGTGACTGTAGACGACGTCAATCTTCTCTGTGCCATCGCGCAAAGTAGCGCCATGCAGAGGCTGTTCGACGACGACATCGGCATCGTGCACGGTGATTGTCATCCCAACAACATCCTCCAGAGTGCTGACGGTCTGGTGGTGATTGACTGGCAGCGCCCGCTCCTCGGGCCACGAATCATTGACCGCATCGAACTATTGCTGGCTGGTGGTCGTGAGGTCACACATCTGCCCCTAGCAGCACTACAATGCTGGTATCTGCTCCGCATTGATTGGTTGGTGCAGGCTGGGGTGCACTGGGTGCCGTATGGATGTGACGTCTTTGATCAACAAGTAAAAAGTTTTTTGCGCCAGATGCCTCACACTGCATAATCATACAATCGTGGTAATATTCACAAGATATTCATACAGTTTTTTGGGCAGTGCAGGCGAATATGCTATAATTTTTGCGGATGTGTAGCATCCCGCGACCGAGTCGCATTGTCACCTAAGGAGTGCGTGTGTTTAAATTCATCAAATCACTTCTCGGCGAAGGCTCAGACCGTGAGCTTCGTCGGATTGCGCCTATTGTCGAACGTATCAACGCGTTGGAGCCGACCATGCAGGCTTGTAGCATGGAAGAACTCGCAGCTTACACGCCACGCTTCCGCGAGCGCCTGGCTGCTGGTGAAACGCTGGATGACGTACTACCCGAAGCATTTGCCTTGGTACGCGAGACATCCAAGCGTATCAACAATCAGCGCCACTTCGATGTGCAGCTGATCGGTGGTATTACGCTCCACAGTGGGCGCATTGCTGAAATGAAGACTGGTGAAGGCAAAACCCTCGTCGCCACCCTGCCGTTGTACTTGAACGCCCTCACCGGCAAAGGGGTACACCTCATCACCGTCAACGACTACTTGGTGCGTGTCGGTGCCGGCTGGATGGCGCCGATTTATCACACACTTGGCTTGCAAGTAGCCGTCATTGCGCATAGTTTTTCGGCAATTTACGATCCCGAGTATGTCGACCCCAACGCCACCAGCGACGATCGTCGTCTCATTCACTGGCGTCCAGTGACGCGCCGCGAGGCCTATCATGCCGATATCACGTACGGCACCAACAGCGAGGTCGGCTTTGACTACCTGCGTGACAACATGGTGTTTGAGCAAAGCCAGCTGGTACAGCGCACCTTGAATTATGCGATTGTCGACGAAATCGACAATATTTTGATTGACGAAGCACGTACACCGCTGATTATTTCGGGTCCAGCCCAAGAGAGTAGCCAAGAATATCGCCGATTTGCTACGCTGGTGCGTAACTTGAAGCCCAGTCCATACACCCCCGATCAAGTCAAAAAAGACAGCATCGAGGATCCTCAGGGCGACTTCATGATTGATTTGCGCTCCAAGAGTGTGCAACTCACCGAAGACGGCATCCGCAAGGTAGAGCGCTTGTTGAAGATTCCTTCACACGAAAACTTGTATGATGCGCAGTACTACGAGCTCACCCACTATCTCGAAAATGCATTGCGTGCCGAGTTTATTTATCAGCGCGATCACGACTACATTGTCGAGGCTGATGGTGAAGTGGTCATCGTGGACGAGTTCACGGGGCGCAAAATGGCAGGGCGGCGCTGGGGCGATGGTCTGCATCAGGCCGTAGAAGCCAAAGAAGGCGTGCGCATGCGCCAAGAAAACGTCACGTTGGCAAGCATCACGTACCAGAACTTCTTCCGCATGTACCAGAAGCTGAGCGGTATGACGGGTACGGCCGACACCGAGCGCGAAGAATTCGCCAAAATCTACAACTTGGAAGTGACGGTCATCCCCACCCACCGCCCCATGGTGCGTGACGACATGAGCGACCTCATTTATCGCACCGAGGCCGCCAAGTTTGAGGCGGTCATCAAAGACATCCAAGAAAAAAACGAATTGGGGCGACCGGTGTTGGTTGGTACGACCTCGGTCGAGACCTCTGAACGGCTGAGTCAATTACTCAAACGCTACCGCATCGAGCATCAGGTCCTCAACGCCAAGCAACACGAGCGCGAAGCCACGGTTATTGCGCAGGCCGGCCGCAAGGGGCGAGTCACCATTGCCACCAACATGGCCGGTCGTGGTACCGATATTTTGTTGGGCGGCAATCCTGACGGGTTGGTCGATACCGTGCTCGAAGAGCAGCGAATTGCACCGCACGAAGCCACTCCTGAGCAGATGCAGGCGGCGCTGGCCATTGCCCAAGAGCGCACACAAGTCGAGCGCGCCGACGTCATCGAGATGGGCGGGTTGCACGTCATCGGCACCGAACGGCATGAGGCACGACGCATCGACAATCAGCTCCGTGGCCGTGCAGGTCGTCAAGGAGACACTGGATCGTCACGCTTTTATTTGTCACTCGAAGACGATTTGATGCGCCGCTTTGGTCCCATGGACCGGGTCAAGGGGCTCATGGAACGGCTGGGGGTCGACGATGATGTCCCCATCGAAGCTGGACTCATCAATCGCTCGATTGAGGGGGCGCAGACGCGTGTCGAAGGGTACAACTTCGATATTCGCAAGCACACCGTCGAGTTCGACGATGTCATGAACAAACAACGCACCATTATTTATGCGGACCGTCGTCGCATTCTCGAAGGCGAAAATCTACGAGATCGTGTGCTTGACATGATTGGTAGCGAAATCGATGCTCTGATGAACGAGCACCTCGACGAAGATCCAGTCGACTGGGATTTTGCACCACTGATGCGGCCACTGCGCATCATCAACCCACTGTTGCCAGAGGGTATCGAGCAAGAACTAGTTCACTTGAGCCGCGAAGAGGTTCGTGATGAACTGATGGCACAGGTCGAGCAGGCCTATGACGTGCGTGAGGCCGCCTTGGGGGCAGATGCCATGCGCTACATTGAGCGGCGCATCATGCTGGGGGTGATTGACCGCCATTGGGTCGAGTATTTGACCGGAATGGAGGCCTTGCGCCAAGAAATCGGCTTGCAGGCTATTGCCCAACGTGATCCGTTGCTTGAGTATCAGCGCAATGCGTTTAGCATGTTCGAAGAACTCAAGCAGAACATCTCACGCGAAGTGGTGTATCAGATCATCCATGTGTCGTTCCAATACGAGCAACGCCTGCGCGAAATCGAAGCCGAGCAACTCAAGCGTCTCGTGGCAGCGCAACAGGCCCAAGTCAGCGATGGCGCTGAGGCGGCTCCGAGTTCGCGCACGGTACGCAACACGCAGAGCATGCCAGGGCGCAACGACCCATGCCCGTGTGGCAGTGGTCGCAAATTCAAGGTTTGCCACCTGGGCAAGGAACAAGAGTTATTGGCTATTTTGCAGCAAAACCAAGGGAAACCAGCCGCTGCACCAGCCACTCAATCTACGGTAGCCCGCGGCAAGCAACGCCGCTAGGTCGATATACACACGGTTTTCTTCGCAACGACGCTCTTACCATGGGGCGTCGTTGTGCACGCTTTTAAGGAGCTACGAGCCATGACACACGTGCGCCCTCGTCCGGTAGTGCTCGCCATTCTTGATGGTCTCGGTGAACGCAGTGACGAAGTAGGAAATGCGGTCAAACAGGCCAATACGCCGAATCTCGATATGTGGAAAAGCACTTGCCCCACCACGTACATTTATGCGGCCGAGAAACACGTCGGTCTGCCGACTGGGCAGATGGGCAATTCAGAGGTTGGACACCTCAACTTGGGTGCCGGTTTTGTCGTCATGCAAGATATCACGCGCATCGACAGCTGTGTCGAGGATGGGAGTTTTTATCACAACGCGGCCTTCCTCAATGCAGTGGCACATGCTCGCAAACACAACAGCCACATCCACATCATCGGCTTGCTGGGTGACGGTGGTGTGCACAGTCATATTGCCCATCAAATTGCCTTGCTAGAATTCGCCAAACGTGCTGGTGTAGCCCAAGTCTACCTGCATGTATTCACTGACGGGCGCGACACATTGCCCCGCAGTGGTGCCGGGTACTTGGCCACGCTCGAAGCCGCCATCCAGCGCATCGGGATTGGCGTGATTGCCACCGTTACCGGGCGTTATTATGCCATGGATCGCGACAAGCGCTGGGAACGTACCCGCGTGGCCTACGAAGCTATGGCACTGGGCGTGGGTGATCAAGTGCACTCGGCCCAAGAGGCCATCCAACAAGCCTATGCCGCCGATGTCACCGATGAATTCATCAAACCGGCAGTCGTCGTGCGTGCGGATGGCACACCTGTAGCGACGATTCAGGCCAACGACGCCATCATCGGCTTCAACTTCCGTGCTGACCGCATGCGGCAGATTACCCGGGCGTTTGTGATGCCCGACTTCGACGGATTTGAGCGTGCGTTCTTGCCCAACATCTACTATGTATGCATGACTGAATACGAAAAAAACCTGCCGGTGGAGATTGCATTTGCTAACGACGATGTCGAAAATCCCCTTGCCAAGGTGATTTCGGACGCCGGATTAACCCAATTGCACGCCGCCGAAACCGAAAAGTACCCACATGTGACGTTTTACTTCAACGGCGGACGCGAGATACCGTTCCCCGGCGAAGAGCGCTTGCTGGCAGCATCGCCCAAAGTGGCGACCTATGACCTGCAACCCGAAATGAGCGCCGCTGAGATCCGCGATGGACTCCTAGCCGCCATCGCCGCTGACCAATACGACGTTATCATCGTCAACTTTGCCAATCCAGACATGGTGGGGCATACGGGAGTCATGTCTGCGGTCATCACTGCCGTTGAAACCGTTGATCAATGTGTGGGTGCAGTCGTCGAAGCCGTGGTCGCCAAGGGTGGTGTGGCGCTCGTAACTGCCGATCATGGCAATGCCGAGTACATGATCGATGGCGAAACCGGTGGTCCCTTTACGGCACACACCACCAATCAAGTGCCCGTCATGCTGATTGCGCCACAGGACTCACCCTATCAGCAGGTTACCCTGCGCAAAGATGGTCGACTCAGCGACATTGCTCCGACGATTATCGACATTTTGGGGCTTGCCAAAGCACCTCAGATGACCGGTATCAGCCTCATCGAACGCTAGACAATACATCTCCGACAATACACACATACGCAAACACGCCGACCGCAGTCGGCGTGTTTGCGTATACAATGATGCATATCAACCAGTCAACACAGGCAACAAAGGAGTTGTACGATGCATACGTTGTGGTATCGCCAGCCGGCACAAGAGTGGGTCGAAGCACTACCCATCGGCAATGGACGCATTGGAGCGATGGTCTATGGTGGCGTGGCGCACGAGCGCATTGCCCTCAACGAGGATACGTTTTGGTCGGGTGCGCCCCGTGACGGGGTACACCCGGATCGCACGCCACACGTACAACACGTACGCACGCTAATCGCCAACCACGAATGGCAGGCGGCACAAACATACACCGAAGCACATCTGACCGGTACGTGGACACAATCGTATTTACCACTTGCAGAGCTGAGCATCCGCAGCGATATTGCTGCATACACGGATTACCGCCGTGAATTATGCCTCAACACGGCAACGAGCACGACCACCTTTCACCATCAGCAGCAACAACACACGCGGGTAGCCTATGTGTCGCACCCCGATCAGGTGCTCATCATCGAAATACACAGCACGCAGGCGACAGGTCTGAACTACACCTTTGAACTCACCAGCCAGTATGTGACAGAAGCAGCACATGCACACGACATGAGTTGGGTGATGATGCGCGCCCCTGCCCATGTTGAACCAAATTATGTCAATGTGGAACATCCGGTCACGGGCATCCATGAGGGGATGAGTGCCTGTGTGGGGATGTGCGTCATCGACTGTGACGGTGCAGTAGACTACCAAGACGGGTGCCTGCACGTTCGGCATGCCCACCGGCTGACTCTGCTCGTCAGCGCTGCCACGAGTTTCACCAGTTTCGATCAAGCGAGCACAGCCAATGCGCATGAGCGGATGCACGCCCACCTCAGCAATGCTCGTGGACGCAGTCAGCATCACCACCGCCACTGTGCCGATGTACAACCGCTCTACGAACGCATGGGACTGGAGTTGACGGCCACTCGCGATGATTTGCCCACCGACGAGCGACTACAGCGCCTGCGCGCGGGGCTCCCAACTCCTGATGCCCAGGAAGTGACCTATCGCGTGCACGAACATCGTCTGCCTGCGGTAATCGCCCCTGCCGACGATGTCGGCTTGCTCGCACTATTGTTGGGGATGGGCAGATATCTGCTCATTACCGCATCACGACCAGGCACACAGGCAGCCAATCTCCAGGGCATCTGGAACGACAACCCGCGCCCGCCGTGGAGCAGTAATTACACCATCAACATCAATACGCAGATGAACTACTGGGCCGCACTTACCGGCAATCTGCGCGAATGCCAAGCCCCACTGACAGATTTGATACGCCACCTCGCAATCGATGGCGGGCGCGTCGCACAGAGCTACGGTTGTCGCGGCTGGACGGCACACCACAACACCGACATCTGGGCACCTGCCAATGCCGTCAAAGGACGGGCGGTCTGGTTCATGTGGCCGATGGCTGCAACCTGGCTGACCTACCACTTGTGGGAAGAAGTGTGCTTTCATCAAGATATTGATTTTGCTGAACACACCGCCTGGCCGCTGATGAGCCAAGCAGCAGCCTTTGCGCTGGATTGGCTGCAAGCACAACCTGACGGCAGCCTGCAATCGACGCCTTCGACATCGCCCGAAAATTTGTTTGTGGATGCTCAACAACTGCCGGTAGCGCTGTCGATTGGCAGCGAGAGCGATCATGCCATGATACGGGCCTTGTTTGCGGCCTGCATCGAACTAGCCAGCATGATTGCAGTTGAAAAGGATCCGTTGATTGACGAAATCCGTGCGGCTCTGGCCCGCATCCCGGCCCCGTTGATTGATGCGGACGGCGCGCTCAAGGAATGGCGCCACGATCTCGCTGAACACGAACCAGGGCATCGCCATATTTCGCACCTGTATGGTGTATACCCTGGGGCAAGTATGACTCCCGACACCACACCGGCCTACTGCGCTGCCGTACGCCACAGTCTGGCACGGCGCTTGGCGCACGGGGGCGGTCATACCGGCTGGAGCGCAGCCTGGGTAGCCGCCTGCTTTGCACGCTTGCACGACGGCGACGAAGCGCTCGACACCCTGTATCGGCTATTGCGTGATTCGACCTACCCGAGCATGCTGGGAGCCCATCCACCCTTCCAAATCGACGGAAGCCTGGGAGCACCTGCCGCCATCATCGAAATGCTGGTGCAGAGCCACACCGGTAGTGTTGAATTGTTACCGGCGTTGCCGGCACTATGGCAGTCTGGGCGCGTACACGGGATACGTGCCCGAGGCGGGTTGACCGTTGATCTACATTGGGAAGCCGGCCAAGTCAGCTATTGTCGGATTGTGGCGGAACATGACTGCCAGGTACACCTGATGACGCGGCATGCAGCGAAAACAGGAACTTGTCACGCCCTATTACCTGGCATCCACATCACACTATCTGCACACCAGGTGTATGAAATCGGAGCTATATAGCGCGCACATAGCACACAACCAGGGAGAAAAATTCACAGATTATGGCACAGGCAATTATCAGCGGCGCCGGTATCGGGGGACTTGTCACAGCGCTTGCCCTCGAACGCCAGGGCTGGCAGGTGACGCTCCTCGAGCATTATCCACAGGTTATCCACACCGGAGCCGGCATTTCGTTGTGGCCCAATGCGTTGCGAGCACTCGACACGCTCGGTATCAGCCAAACACTGATCGACCAGAGCAGTCCATATCGTGATGGTGGGATTCATCTGCCCAGCGGCAAGCCATTGATTATGGCAAAGGCGGCAGATTTCACAGCCAGCTACGGCTACCCGACCATCGTCATGCACCGCGCCGTGCTCAACGAGATATTGGCGACACAGCTACGCCAGCCGCCATGCTATGGCAAACGAGTGACCGGGTACACTGATCACGACGCTGGTGTCAGTGTGCAGTGTGATGACGGCAGTCACTATGCGGGAGACGTGTTGATTGTAGCTGAGGGGATTCATTCCAACATTCGCCAGCAGTGGTTCCCACAGCACAAGCCCCAGTACGTAGGCTACACAGCCTGGCGCGGGGTGTGTCACTTCGATCATCAGCGCATCGGCGACAAGTGGGGCGAGTGGCTCGGCACGGGGATTCGGTTTGGCATTACGCCACTTGCCAATAATCAGGTGTACTGGTTTGCCACGCGCAATCAACCCGAGGGTCAGATTGCACCAGTCCATCAACGGCATGACCAACTCTACGAACTTTTTGGCAGTTGGCAAGAGCCAGTACCACAGCTGATTGCCGCCACAGCCAGCGATGCCGTTTTGCAACACGATATTCACCAGCTACCACCGTTACCCTATTGGAGCCACGGACGCGTGGCCTTGTTGGGCGATGCGGCACATGCCATGAGTCCCAACCTGGGTCAGGGCGGTTGTCAGGCCATCGAAGACGCAATTGCGCTGGCACGGTTGTTGAACACGGACATGCCCATCAGCACAGCACTGCGCCAATACGAACACGAGCGCAAGCGCTATGTGGAGGGGATTACACGCATGTCGTATCAGATGGGGCAACTCCTGAGCATTGGGAATCCACTGGGGTGCTTGCTCCGCAATCTGCTCCTCACCTTGATACCGGCATCAGCTGCGCAACAACGGTTGCACCCCATTTTGAGTCATGACGTGGCTTAGGCGGTCTCATGCGGCAACGGTAATGCTGCGGTGATTGTCTGCCACTCGGCCAGCGAAAGGGTTTCGGCACGGCGCATGGGATCGATACCGAGGCGTGTCAATAACTGCTGCAGGTCGGATTTTTCGATGCGCACATTGTGGGCGGCTAATCCGCTCGCCAGACTATTACCAATTTGTTT
>VFQT010001638.1_pt1 | contig 26118 bp, 23 predicted proteins | sample 3512381 | NCBI WGS metagenome assembly VFQT01 (sample SAMN10412376, study PRJNA504923) | tailings metagenome | isolation source: Relicate 2 Philex TSF3 active mining site | place: Philippines: Tuba, Benguet | collected 2017-08-29
GACCTGATTCGCCTCGGACCCTTCGTCATCCATCGCGATCACTTGAATCTGATCACCCATGCCGTGCTCTGACCACAGCGATTTGTCGAATACTTTGGGGTTGTTACCAATGACGGCATTAGCTGCGCGTAGTATTCGGTTGCTGGATCGGTAGTTCTGCTCAAGCTTGATCAGCTTCAGCTCCGGGAAATCTTGCTGCAAGTTGTTGAGGTTATCAATGGTCGCGCCGCGCCATGCGTAAATTGCCTGGTCATCGTCACCAACGGCAGTAAACATCGGCTTCTTGCCAATGCCGGTCACAAGTAATTTGATCAGCTCATACTGGCAAGTGTTGGTGTCTTGGTATTCATCGATCAGCAAGTAGCGCAGCCGACGCTGCCAACGATCGCGCGCCTCAGCATCCGCGCGAAACAACTCGACAGGTAATCGAATCAGATCGTCGAAGTCTACTGATTGGTAACTCGTCAATGTCGCCACATAACTGCGATACACCCGTGCAGCTTGTGCTTGTTGCTCATCTTGCGCCTGAGTCAGCGCCTGATCCGGCGGGCATAGGGCGTTCTTCCACAGCGATATCTGATGCTGCAGACGACGTATCACGGCCCTGTCGGTGCTTGCCGCCAGGTCTTGAAGAATCGCGAAGCAATCATCGCTGTCCATGATCGAGAAGCGCTCTTTCAGCCCAACCGAGCTTGCTTCACGACGCAAAATCTGAACCCCCAGCGAGTGAAATGTCGATACGGTGAGCTGCTTGGCCAGCGCGGGCTCGCCCAACAATTTTGCGACCCGCTCACGCATTTCCAGCGCTGCTTTGTTGGTGAATGTGAGCGCGGCGATATTTTTTGGTGCGTAGCCGCAGTGCTCAATCAGGTGCGCGATCTTTGCTGTGATGACGCGGGTCTTGCCCGAACCAGCGCCTGCCAGCACCAGACAAGGGCCTTCCACATGCGTGACAGCGGCATGCTGTTGCGGATTCAAACCAGTGGACATGAAGCGACGAGGTGGGAAATAAAGGAGAGCACGTCATTGTATCGAATTCTGCCGCGCGCGATGACCGCGAAGCAGTCTGCCTTGCATGGTAAAGTCAAGCAATCAGGACGCGCATCAGCATGAATGAAATTTAATCATCTCGTAGAAATCAATATGCCGGATAACCCGCTTGTGATGATGATCACACGCGAGCAACTGTGGCATGGGCTGGTGCTGCGCGCCGAGAAGCCAACGCTGTTCGTGCTGGGTCTTGATGATTGCGAGATTACGGCACGGTCCGCCGATGAATTAAGTCGCACCCTTCATTTCGGTTCGCTGCTTATCCACGATCAGGTCACGTTCACGCCCCAGCAACGGGTGCATTATCACGTTCCTCAGCAGGCCTCGATTCCGGCCTCTGATTTGATCATGAAGATCGAGGAGCCGCAGCCGGGCGCACTGTTTGTTCGCTTTGAATATGATGATCACAACGATGCCAAAGAAACTGACGAAGATTCGTTTTATAACGACTTCCGGCGAGAGGCTTACAAAGAGGCAGACATCGACACGGTTCGCGTCATTCGCGAGCTCGCTCAACAAGGCCGGCTTGACGCGCCGATGCAATGAATCGGTAGCGAGGCTGTTCAACTAAGCTGGCAGACCATCCCGAAGCACCGCATCGCTGGCAGGTTGGCAAGGGCCTCAGATGTCGATTGGGTCAACTTCCAAGGTCCAGCCAACCCGTGTTTTGATCGCCCGCAGCGCCTGCATCCATGGTTTCAAAAACGACTGTAGTTGCGCGCGCGATGATGATTCAAGCAGGAGTTGCGCTCGCTCGATGCCAGCCACCTTGGTTACTGTCATGGGCACCGGGTCATTCATGCTGATGCCGGGGTGCGGCATGAGCTCACGCGCCTGTGTCAGGAAGCTTAGCGCTAGCGCCAGACTTTTCGACTCTGCGCGCAGCAGCGCCTGAAATGAGTACGGCGGCAGATGCGCCGCTTTGCGCTCGGCCAGCATCGCATCTGCAAAACCGGGATAGTCATGCGCGAGTAATGCACGGTACAAAGGATGCGAGGGGTAGCGCGTTTGTATCAACACCTCTGAACGTGTGGCGTCACTGTGAGTCAGTGCGGCGCGCCCTGCGCGGCCTGCCACCTGCATGAGCTGCGCAAATAAACGCTCTCCGGCGCGGTAATCTTGTGAGAACAAAGCGGTGTCGGGATTGATCACGCCCACCAGGGTCAGGCGCTGGAAGTCGTGGCCTTTGGCGACCATTTGTGTGCCCAGCAAGATATCAACATCGCCGCGGTGTACGGCCTCGAAAGCGGCTTGCGCGCTGCCTTTGCGTCGGGTCGAGTCGGCATCGATGCGCAACACGCGCGCGCCAGGAAAGGCTTGCTGCAAGTACTCCTCGACCCTTTGCGTTCCACGCCCGAGCGGCTGCACGTCAACATTGCCGCACGTCGGGCAGGCGGATGGAATGCGAAGCTCGAGGCTGCAGTGATGGCAGCGCAAACGTCGCTCGGGTTTGTGCAGCACCATGAAGGCTGTGCAGCGCCGGCAGTTGCTGATCCAGCCGCAAGCCTCGCATTGCATCACCGGCGCATAGCCACGTCGATTCAAAAACAAGAGCGATTGCTCGCCACGTTCGAGCCGTGCGCGTAGCGCATCGAGCATGGGCTTGGAAAAACCATCGCTAGCTTTATCGATCTCGGTATCGATCAAGCGTACCGTGGGTAGCTGCGCATTCGCCGCCGCGCGTTGGGTCAGCCGCAGCCGCTGATACCTCCCGCTCGCTCCGTGTAGCCAACTCTCTGCGGACGGTGTGGCCGAGCCAAGCACAACCGGTATCTGCTGCTGATGCGCGCGCCACACTGCCAGATCACGCGCGGAATATCGCAGCCCCTCTTGCTGCTTGTAAGAGGTGTCGTGCTCCTCATCAATGATGATCATTTTCAAATGCGGCAGCGAGGCCAGCACGGCAAGCCGGGTACCCAATACGATGTCGGCCTTGCCGACGTGGGCAGATAGCCAGTGACGCAGCCGCTCTCCCTCTGCCAATTGGCTATGCAAGCTCACTACCTGCAGCGCCGGGAAGCGCGCCTTCACACTTGCCTCAAGCTGCGGTGTGAGATTGATTTCAGGCACCAGAATCAAGACCTGCGCCGGATATCCCGCCTCACGCTCGCGCTGCAGGAGCAGCTCCGTGGCATGCAGGTAAACCTCCGTCTTGCCGCTGCCGGTAACACCAAACAGCAAGTGCGCCTGGTAGCCAACGGCGCTGATAATCGACGCCACCGCCTGTTGCTGCTCGGGGTTCAGCTGTGGCGCAGGAGCGCGATCAGCCACCTCGCGAGCGGGGTGGCTGGACGTCAATTTTTTCAAGGCTCGTTCCAGCGCCACCGTGCTCTCGGTGCGCATGCCTTTAGGTAAACACGGCAGCGCGATCTCCCCAAGCGGGCGCTGGTAGTACTCAGCGGCGAAACGGCACAGCGCCAGCCACTGCTGATTCAGCGCGGGTAATTGCGACCTGACCTGTATGGCCCCGCGCAACTTGTTGGGCTCGATCTCGCTATCTTTTTTGGTGCCGACCACCATGCCGACGACCTTGCGTCTGCCAAACGGCACCAGCACCAATTGGCCCGGCACAGGTGCAGGCTCATCGGGCGATGGGGCATGCCAGAAGTAATCAAAGGCGGTGTCCAGCGGGGCATCGAGCGCTACTGACAAAATGCAATCACTCAATTGACACACCCCAGCCGACGGTTGCGCCGCAGCACATTTATCAACCCATATTGCCCGATAACCGAGGCCAGCCCCCGGTTGGCTGCCCAATTCTGCGGCCGGGCTTGCTTGAAATCACCGTCAATTTGCGCGCGGGTTTTAATGTGGATTCTCAAAAAAATTTTTTAATATTCGTTGCGACAAGGCATTTTTCTACCTATCCACAATTCATGTGGATAACTTTGTGTGCAACTAGGACTTGACACGCCAAAAGCCAGATTTCATGCGGCTCGCGGCACATTGCCCAAGACGTTCGCAGCAAATTCACTCTAATAAAATCAATGAGTTAGGTCTTGTGTCCGTCTCTTCGAAAATTTTCTTAACAAATTTTTCAGAAGACTTGACATGCCCGAAATTTGTGAATAAAGCGCAAGCCCCGGCTCTCCGATCCGCTGAAAATCGGCTAATTTGGCCGAAATTACGCGCGCGACTGGAGTCATTGGCAAAGGTGTCAACTTGAGGTTGACAGCGGGACTGTCAGCAAGCTCACAGTCCCGCTGCGAGCAGCAGTTGAGTTGCCAAGCAAGGGGGAGCACGCTTGTGGATAACTTTGTGAACAAGGTTTGTGCGCAGCAGAATAAAAACTGGCCAAAAAACCACGTGCTGCCAGAGCGTATACGCCGACTTGGCAGCAGCGCCTGAAAAATCAATTACTTATGGTGTTTAGTTGCGACGCCTATTCAGATATGGGCGCAAGTCCTTGATCGAATCTTTGCGCTCGGTGTCTGTGCATAAGTGTGCACTTACGGTGTAGCCGAAGCGCCAAGCCAGTTGCATCAGTGGTGCCAGTCAGCGCCCGTTGCGCATGGCTCGGCTGATCTGATGCACCGCCTCAACCAATGCCGTAACCGATTCGGGTGGCGTGAACTGCGAAATGCCGTGCCCTAAGTTGAATACATGGCCGCTGCCGGCTGTGGGTGCGCCAAAACTGGCGAGCAAGCGCTCCACCTCGGCACGAATCTGGGCCGGATTTGCAAACAGCACGTTCGGGTCGAGGTTGCCCTGCAGCGCGACTTTATGGCCGACCCGCGCGCGCGCATTGGCCAAGTTGACGGTCCAGTCCAAGCCGACCGCGTCAGCACCGCAATCAGCGATCTCTTCCAGCCACAGCCCGCCGCCTTTGGTAAACACGATGCTGGGAATGCGCACACCCTCATGCTCGCGCTTCAGCTGGCGGATCACCTCGCGCATGTAGTGCAATGAAAAGGCCTGATAAACCCCATCAGCCAAGGCTCCGCCCCACGTGTCAAACACCATCACCGCTTGCGCGCCGGCCTCGATCTGGGCGTTGAGATACGCAGCCACTGCCGTCGCATTGACCGACAACATGTGGTGCATGAGATCCGGGCGGTCATACAACATGGCTTTCACCAGCCGGAAATCGTCCGAGCCACCGCCCTCGACCATGTAGCAGGCCAGCGTCCAGGGACTACCCGAGAAGCCAATCAGCGGCACGCGCCCGTTCAGTTCGCGCCGGATTTGGGTAACCGCATCAAACACGTATTGCAGCTTGGCCAGATCGGGCGCTTGCAGCTCGCGTACCGCTGCCTCATCGCGCAGCGGGTGCGCAAAGCGGGGACCCTCGGCCTCGGCAAACGATAATCCGAGCCCCATCGCATCCGGTACGGTCAGGATGTCGGAAAACAGAATGGCAGCGTCTAGCGCATAGCGATCGAGCGGCTGCAGGGTAACTTCGGTGGCGTAGTCAGGGTTGGTCGCCAGCCCCATGAACGAGCCCGCTTTGGCGCGTGTGGCGCGATACTCAGGCAGGTAGCGGCCGGCCTGACGCATCAGCCACATGGGGGTGTAATCGGTAGGCTGGCGCAGCAACGCGCGCAGGAAAGTATCGTTCTTCAGGGGCGCAAATACGGTCGACATCCGGAGGCAATCAGGCAAGGTCAAGGACAAGTGATGGCATTATCGTCGAAACCCGGGCGCAATCCGTCGATATCGCAGTAAATGCTTGGGTGTATTGGCGCGTGATGGGCACAGCAAAGCGCTTCAAGTGACGCTTCAAGCGGAAATTACCAGCTCCACCCTGGCCTCTTCAATCAGCGCGCGCAGCGCGGGCGGTGGCTCGGCATCGCAAAATAAGCGGTCCATTTGGGATAGATGTGCAAGCCGCACCAGCGCCTGCCGAACAAACTTGTCCTGGTCTGCGACCAGCCAGATTTCTCGAGACTGCTCGATGATGGCCTGCGCCACCTTGACCTCGCGCGAGTCAAAGTCCCGCAGAGTGCCATCGGGCTCAATGCTGGACACGCCAATAATCCCGATATCTACCCGAAACTGGCGAATAAATTCAACCGTCGCCTCGCCAACAATGCCCCGGTCGCGTCCGCGCACCACGCCGCCTGCCACGATCACCTCGCAGCCCGGCTGGCCGGCCATGATGGTGGCGACATTCAGATTATTGGTCACCACATGCAGCCCGGTGTGGTGGCGAAGCGCCCGTGCCACCTCCTCGGTGGTGGTGCCAATGTTGATCAGCAACGAGCTACCGGGCCTGACCCGCGCTGCCACTGCCGCCGCAATGCGGCGCTTGGCGTCGATGTTCATTACCTGACGCTGACTGTAGTCAATGTTTTCGACCGATGAGGGTAAACCCACTCCGCCGTGATAGCGCGCCAGCAGCCGCGCCTCTTCCATCTGCTTGACATCGCGCCGGACGGTTTGCGGAGTCACTGCCAGCTGCTGCGCCAACTCGTCCACCGAGATCGTGACCTGACTGCGGACTGCGTCGAGAATGCTGCGCTGGCGAGGGTTCAGGTTCATGGTGCGCGGCCGGAATCGAGGCAAAAGTGAATAAAAGAAAAGAAACGAACATTTAGATGGTTCGTTTTGTTGCTTTTTGTTCGTTTAGCGAATATCTTTGTGCAGAAATATCTTCAGGTCAACCCTCGCCCGAAGATTTTGCGGGATCACCATACCAGCCCCCGTAAATACCGGTAGCGTCCGAGCCACCCGCTTGAACGACTGCTCGGCAAAACACTCTGCTTGGTACTTAACCCCGAGGTGAATGGCTCCATGGTTCTGACGACAGATGTGCTGATCGTCGGCGGCGGCATCAACGGCGCAGGCATTGCGCGTGATGCGGCCGGGCGCGGGCTGTCGGTCGTCTTGTGCGACAAAGATGACTTGGCGCAGCACACCTCGTCAGCCTCCACCAAATTGATTCATGGCGGGCTCAGGTATCTCGAGCACTATGAATTCAATCTGGTGCGCAAAGCACTGATCGAGCGCGAGGTGTTGCTGCGCGCAGCGCCGCACATCATGTGGCCTATGCGTTTTGTGATGCCACATGATCGCGGCCAACGCCCGGCCTGGATGATCCGCGCAGGGCTGTTCCTTTACGATGCGCTCGCCAAACGCGAAATCTTGCCCGGCTCTGGGGCGATCGATTTGATTACGCACCCGGCGGGCAAGCCGCTCAAGCCGGAGTTCAGCAAAGGTTTTATCTATTCGGATGGTTGGGTCGATGACGCCCGCCTCGTGGTGCTGAATGCGCTTGACGCAGCCGAGCACGGCGCACAAGTTTTCACGCACACGCGCTGCGAATCCGCGCGCCGCGTTGGCGACCACTGGCTGGCGCTATTGCGCAAAGCAGATGGCAATACGATCGAGGTCAATGCGCGCTGCGTGGTCAACGCCGCCGGCCCATGGGCTGCGCAATTTCTGCAAGATGCTGTTGCGCGCAAGACCGATAAATCACTGCGCTTGATCAAGGGTAGCCACATTGTTGTGCGCAAGATGTTTGACCACCCTTACGCCTATATTTTCCAGAATCCTGATGGCCGTATCGTTTTCGTCATCAGCTATGAACAAGATTTCACGCTAGTGGGCACCACCGATCTTGAGTACAGCGGCGATACCAATCAGGTGGCCATTGATCAAAGCGAGATCGATTATCTCTGCCAGTTAACTGAGCGTTACTTCCGCCAGCCAATCAAGCCAAGTGATGTGATCTGGTCTTACTCTGGCGTGCGACCCTTGCTGGAAGATGAGTCGGCCAACGCCTCCGAGATCACGCGTGATTACAAGTTGGCCATGGAGGGGGATTCAGCGCCACTGCTATCGGTGTTCGGCGGCAAGATCACCACCTTCCGCAAGCTGGCTGAGGAAGCGGTTGACCTGATTGCTGCGCGGCTCGGCAATACGCATGGCACCTGGACCGAGCATGCTTGTTTGCCCGGGGGCGATATCTACGGTGCACCGCAGAACAGGGCAGTGCTGGGCTTCGATGAGTTTGTTAGCGCACTGCAGCAAAGCTATGCCTGGCTGCCGCCCAAGCTGCTTGCTCGATATGCGCGCGCTTATGGCACGCGTACCCATCTGCTGCTGGCGCACAAGACGAATCTCCCCGAGATGGGCGAGGCGGTGGCCGAGGGACTGTATGCAGCGGAGCTGGAATATTTGGTGAAAAACGAATGGGCGTCATGTAGCGCCGATATACTGTGGCGTCGCTCAAAGCTGGGACTGCACCTGCCGGCCGATACCGCGCAACGGATCGACCATTGGCTCGCAACCAAAAAAGAAGAAAGCAGACAATTGACGGCAGCCTGAGACTGTCGCAAGAGGAGACGAAGTGCACTTGGAACTGCAGGGCGTGACCCGCAAGGTCGGCGCTGAAACTCACTTGTACACAAGCTCGGTTAGCTTGGCGCCGGGTGCTATCAATGTATTGCTTGGGCCAACGCTCTCCGGCAAGACCACGTTAATGCGCCTGATCGCCGGCTTAGATAAACCTAGCGAAGGTCGCGTCATCGCTGATGGCGTTGACGTGACCGGCGTTCCCGTTCGCGAGCGCCACCTGGCGATGGTGTATCAGCAGTTCATCAATTACCCATCGATGTCGGTGTTCGAAAACATCGCTTCACCATTGCGCATTGCCGGCAAACTGAGCGAGCAGCAGATTCATGATCGTGTGCACGCGATGGCCGAGCGTTTGCACATCTCTGCCTACCTGGATCGCTCTCCCTCCGCGCTATCAGGTGGCCAGCAGCAACGTTGCGCATTAGCGCGCGCGCTGATCAAAGAGGCCGGCCTGCTGCTGCTCGACGAACCACTGGTCAATCTTGACTACAAGCTGCGCGAAGAATTGCGGCGCGAGCTAAGCGACTTGTTTTCAACCGGAAGCACCACGGTGGTGTATGCCACTACCGAACCACTTGAGGCGCTACAGCTCGGTGGACAAACCTTGTTGATGCATGAGGGCCGGGTACTGCAGCAAGGCCCAACCTTATCCGTATTTAGTCAACCCTGCTCGGTGGTAGCAGCGCGTACTTTCAGTGATCCACCTATTAATCTGTTCGAGGCTAGCGTTACCGATGGGGTAGCACAGCTATCGCAAGATATTCGCATTCCCTTGGGCGCGGATCAGCAATCGCGAATTGCCGGACAGCGTCATGTACAACTAGGCTTGCGCGCGCATAGCTTGCACGCCAATCCGCGTGAAAATGGTTTTGCGTTGACCTGCAGTGTTGACCTGGCCGAGATCAGTGGCTCTGAAACCTTTGTTCATTTGAAGCGCGGCGCGCTCTCGCTAGTGGCGCAGTTGCCTGGCGTGCATGATCTATCGCTCGGCAGCGAATCGACCATGCATTTCCAGCCGTCGGATATGTTCATTTTCAGCGCTGATGGTGCGCTGATGTACGCGCCGGAGGCCTGAGATGGCACGTATCGAACTCGCCGGCATCGCGCACAGCTACAAACCAAACCCGACACAGCCCTCGGACTACGCATTACGGCCGATGGAAATGACGTGGCAAGACGGCGGCGCTTATGCGCTGCTTGGCCCTTCGGGTTGCGGTAAAACGACTCTGCTCAACATCATCTCGGGATTGATCACACCTTCACAAGGCAAGGTGCTGTTCGATGGCCATGATGTTACCCAGCTACCGCCCGAGAAGCGCAACATCGCGCAGGTGTTTCAGTTCCCGGTGATCTACGACACCATGACCGTCGGCGAAAACCTTGCTTTCCCGCTCAAGAATCGTGGCTGGAAAAATGCGGATATCGAACGTCGTGTGGCGCAAATCGCAGAGATTCTTGAACTGAGCAATGAGTTGAAACACCGTGCCTCTGGCCTGACAGCAGATGCCAAACAAAAGATATCGCTTGGTCGTGGACTGGTGCGCCCGGATGTGGCGGCTGTTTTATTTGATGAGCCGCTCACCGTTATTGATCCGCACTTGAAATGGCTGTTACGGCGCAAGCTAAAAGAGATTCATCACGAGTTGAAGCTGTCGCTGATCTATGTGACGCATGATCAGATCGAAGCACTCACCTTTGCTGATCAAGTGGTGGTAATGACAGAAGGTGAAGTCGTACAAATCGGCAGCGCGCAAGCACTGTTCGAAGCGCCGGAGCACACCTTCGTCGGCTACTTCATCGGCAACCCCGGCATGAATCTATTGCCTTGTAGCCTGCGCGACGGTCGGGTATCCATTAGCGGCACTAACAGCGCGCTTGATGCGCCCGCCGGTCTTGATGCCGGCGCAGGTCAGCTGACGCTGGGTGTTCGTCCGGAGTACGTTGAGTGCCTGCCTACGGAAACAACCGGTGCTTTGCCGACGCGAGTACTCAGCGCACGCAATATGGGCACGCACTGGCTGGTGGAAGGCGAACTTGGCGGACACCGTATCGCCTCCAAGCAGCGCACGCTGCACGCTGTCAATAGTGGCGACACGGTCTGGATGAAATTACCGCCCGATCGCACCTTGTACTACCTGAATGACAAACGGGTGGCTTAAATGAACAAGACCCTGAACAACAAAGCCTGGTGGATGGTGTTACCGGTCATTTTATCGGTGGCTTTCTCTGCCATCATGCCCTTGATGACAGTGGTGAACTACTCGGTGCAAGACATTCTTGGACCCGACCAAGCAGTATTCGTCGGCACCGAATGGTTCAAGGAAGTGATGCGGGACGAAAGTTTGCACTCCGCATTTTTCCGACAGCTGTGGTTCTCGTTAGCCGTACTTGCGATTGAAATTCCTTTAGGCATTGGTATTGCACTGTGCATGCCAGCCCAAGGCTGGCGCGCCTCGTTATCTCTGGTCGTCGTGGCCCTGCCATTGCTCATCCCATGGAACGTGGTGGGTACCATCTGGCAAATTTTCGGCCGCGGCGATATCGGCTTGATGGGCAAGCTGATCAATGACGCAGGCATTTCCTATAACTACACCGGTGACTCTACAGACGCCTGGCTCACGGTGCTGTTAATGGACGTGTGGCACTGGACGCCGCTAGTCGTACTGCTGTGCTATGCCGGTCTGCGCGCAATCCCGGAAGCGTTTTACCAAGCCGCCAAAATTGATGGCGCTTCACGCTTCGCGGTGTTCCGGTTCATACAGCTCCCAAAAATGCGTAATGTGCTGATGATTGCGGTGCTGCTGCGCTTCATGGATAGCTTCATGATCTACACCGAGCCCTTCGTGCTCACGGGTGGCGGGCCGGGTAATGCAACAACCTTCCTGTCGCAATACTTGACGCAAAAAGCGGTCGGGCAATTTGATCTTGGCCCGGCGGCGGCATTCTCGCTAATTTACTTTCTGATTATTTTGCTGCTGTCATTCGTGCTCTATAACTGGATGCAGCGCGTCGGTACCGGAGATAAATCATGAATCGCTCCGGTTTCTCTCGCGCGGTGCTGGTGCTGTTTTTAGTCGCATCGCTGCTACCCATTTATTGGATGTTGAACATGTCGCTCAAGACCAACGAGGAAATCGTGGGTGCGATGACGATGTGGCCAGCCAATCTCACCTTTGATAACTACAAAACGATTTTTACTGACGAGGCCTGGTACAGCGGCTATATCAACTCGATGATTTATGTCGCCATGAATATGGTGATGGCGGTATTGCTCGCCCTGCCCGCGGCCTACGCGTTTTCGCGCTACTCATTCATCGGCGATAAGCATCTGTTCTTCTGGTTGCTAACCAATCGCATGACTCCGCCGGCTGTGTTTTTGCTGCCATTCTTTCAGCTGTATTCCACCTTCGGCATGATGGATACGCATATTGCGGTGGCGCTGGCGCATTTGCTGTTCAATGTGCCGTTGGCGGTGTGGATTCTGGAAGGCTTCATGTCGGGCATTCCGAAAGAAATCGACGAAACCGCTTATATCGATGGCTATACCTTCCCGAAATTTTTCGTGAAAATTTTCCTGCCACTAATCAAATCAGGCATCGGCGTCACTGCATTCTTTTGCTTCATGTTCAGTTGGGTGGAGTTGCTGCTGGCGCGCACGCTGACCTCAGTACAAGCAAAGCCGATTGCCGCCACCATGACGCGTACGGTCTCAGCGGCAGGCATGGACTGGGGCGTGCTGGCAGCCGCAGGCGTGCTGACTATCGTGCCGGGTGCTCTGGTGATCTGGTTTGTACGGCATTACATCGCGAAGGGTTTCGCGATGGGTCGAGTCTGATTCAAGGGGCGGAGGATGGCAAACGCATTTTCCTGGATGGCATGGACGCTCGAGATCGCGGTATTTTTCATCAGCGTTGTGTTGATGTTGATTGGTATGACGCTATGGCAGCTGAAATCCCCCAGCATTGAACGAAAAGGTTTTTTACCGATTCCGACCACACGTGGCGATCGATTATTCATCGGCTTGCTGGGTGCGGCCTACGTTAACCTGGCGTGGGCCGGGCTGACCGACGCCACACAATGGATTGCTGCAGGTCTTGGTTTTTTAGTGTTGTTGATAATGATGCGTTGGGGCTAATACCTCGATTCATCCCGTGCCCGGGTTACTTCCCACCGGGGGCGGTAGGTTGTAGAGGGAAGCTGCGAAGAGGAGAAGACACGTGAAACTCAAACTAAGCGCGATTGCAGTCGCCGCCATGCTAGCCTCAGGTAGCTCCTGGGCTGACATGAAGGCAGCTGAGAAATGGGTCACTAATGAGTTCCAACCTTCGACATTGTCGAAGCAGCAGCAAATGGACGAAATGAAATGGTTCATTGATGCGGCGGCAAAATTGAAGGCCAAGGGCGTGAAAGAAATTAATGTTGTGTCCGAGACCATCGACACCCATGTGTATGAGTCGAAGACCATGGCCAAGGCCTTTGAAGAGATCACCGGCATCAAGGTCAAGCATGACCTGATTCAGGAAGGTGACGTGGTTGAGAAGCTGCAGACATCGATGCAATCCGGTAAAAGCATCTATGACGGCTGGATCTCTGACTCTGACTTGATCGGTACCCACTTCCGCTATGGCGCTGTGGAGCCGCTGTCTGACTTTATGGCAGGTGCTGGCAAAGAGTTCACCAACCCTGGCCTCGACCTGAAAGACTTTATTGGTATCAGCTTCGTGACCGGTCCGGACAAGAAGCTGTATCAGTTGCCTGATCAGCAGTTTGCTAACTTGTACTGGTTCCGCGCCGACTTGTTTGCACGCAAAGACCTGCAAGACAAGTTTAAGGCCAAGTATGGCTACGATCTTGGCGTGCCGCAGAACTGGTCTGCATATGAAGACATCGCGAACTTCTTCACCAATGACGTGAAGACGATCGATGGCAAGCCGATCTACGGCCACATGGATTACGGCAAGAAAGACCCATCGCTCGGCTGGCGCTTCACCGATGCCTGGCTGTCAATGGCCGGTACCGCCGACAAGGGTATTCCTAATGGTATGCCGATCGATGAGTGGGGTATTCGTGTCGCCGACGACAAGTGCACACCAGTGGGCGCATCGGTTGCTCGCGGTGGCGCGACCAACTCACCAGCGGCGGTTTACGCGCTTACCAAGTACATCGACTGGATGAAGCTGTACTCGCCGAAAGAGGCAATGGGTATGACCTTCTCTGAAGCCGGTCCTGTACCTGGCCAAGGTCAGATCGCGCAGCAAATCTTCTGGTACACCGCGTTCACCGCATCGATGAGCAAGGCACCGGCTGTCAACAACGCCGATGGCTCACCGAAGTGGCGCATGGCGCCTGGCCCGCACGGCCCGTACTGGAAAGACGGCATGCAAAACGGCTACCAGGACGTAGGCTCATGGACCTTCATGAAGTCGACACCCGATGAGCGTAAAGCAGCGGCTTGGCTTTACGCGCAGTTCATCAATGCGAAGACCACCTCGCTGAAGAAGTCGATCGTTGGCCTGACATTCGTGCGTGACTCTGACATTCGTCATGAGTACTTCACCAAGAACGCCAACAAGTACGGCGGCTTGATCGAGTTCTACCGCAGCCCGGCGCGCGTCGCTTGGACACCTACCGGTACCAACGTGCCGGATTATCCAAAGCTGGCTCAGCTGTGGTGGAAGAACGTCGCAACTGCTGTTACCGGTGAAAAGACACCACAGGCAGCGATGGACACCTTGGCCGATGAAATGGACAACGTGCTTGGCCGTCTGCAGCGCGCTGGCATGAAAAATTGCCCGCCGAAGCTGAACGAGAAGAGTGACGTGAACAAGTGGCTGTCTGACAAGAACGCTCCTTGGAAGAAGCTGGCTAATGAAAAGCCAAAAGGCGAGACCATCGCTTACGAGAAGCTGCTGCAAGCATGGAAAGAAGGTCGCGTGAAGTAATTCACGTGAGGTGCCGGGCGCATCGTTATGCATGCGGCCCGGCACCGTGGTTGAATTTTTTCGATGCGCGGCTAGCCCGCGCATTTTTTTCCAAGCCGGTTTCCAATAGCTGCTGCGATTGTTTCGGCGGCTACTGAAAACAACGGAGGGTGATATGGCAGATTCATTCATCTTGGCTATAGATCAAGGCACCACGAGTTCGCGCGCGATTTTGTTTAATCGCGCCGGGCGTATTCACGGTATGGCGCAAAAAGAATTTCGTCAGATTTTCCCGAACCCCGGCTGGGTTGAGCATGATGCCAATGAGATCTGGCACTCTCAGCTTGAAGTCACGCAGCAGGTACTGCGCGAGCATTCCCTCGGTGCTGCCAATATCGCATCGATCGGCATTACCAACCAGCGTGAAACTACCGTGCTGTGGGATCGTGCGACCGGTGAGCCGGTAGCGAATGCGATTGTTTGGCAAGATCGTCGTACGGCATCTTTCTGTGATGCTTTGCGCGCAGAGGGTAAGAGTGAGCTGTTTCGCAGCAAGACCGGGTTGGTGATTGACGGCTATTTCTCGGGTACCAAGTTGCGCTGGCTGCTCGATCATGTGCCCGGCGCGCGTGCACGCGCTGAACGCGGCGAGCTGGCATTCGGTACCGTTGATGCGTGGCTGATCTTCAAGTTATCGGGCGCGCACATCACCGATACCAGCAACGCCTCGCGCACGATGCTGTTCAACATTCATACGCTTGATTGGGATGACGAGATTCTGTCTCTGCTAAGAATACCGCGTGACGTACTACCGACCGTGGTACCGAGCAGTGGGGTGGCGGCACACACTCGCGCAGCAATCTTTGGCGCGGAGATTCCCATTGCCGGCATCGCCGGTGACCAGCAGGCAGCAACCTATGGTCAGGCGTGCTACCAACCCGGTATGGTGAAAAGCACCTACGGCACGGGTTGTTTTATTTTGATGAACACCGGCACCGCCATGGAGTCGCACAATCAATTGCTCACTACGGTGGGCTGGACTACCGGGCACGAGAGCCCACGTCGCACGGATTACATGTTTGAAGGTGGCGTATTCATGGGCGGCGCTACGGTGCAGTGGTTGCGTGACGGGCTGGGTATCGTCAAGAGTTCAAATGATGTAGAAGCACTTGCAGCATCGGTGCCGGATAGTGACGGCGTGACTTTCGTTCCCGCTTTCTCTGGGCTCGGCGCCCCGCACTGGGATGCGTATGCGCGCGGCACCATGCTTGGTATTACGCGCGGAACGCAAGCCGGTCACATCGCTCGTGCTGCGCTGGAGGGCGTCGCGTTTCAGACCGCCGATGTGCTCAGCGCGATGCAAAAAGATTCTGCAACGCCGTTACGTGAATTGCGTGTCGATGGCGGCGCGGCGCGCAACAACTTGTTAATGCAGTTTCAAGCAGATATTTTGGGCGTTCCCGTCGTCAGGCCAGAAGTCACTGAAACCACGGCGTTAGGCGCGGGCTATTTAGCCGGGCTTGGGGTCGGGTATTGGGCATCGCAAGAAGAAATCGCCGCGCAGTGGAAAATGGAACATCGCTTCGAACCAAAGATGTCGCCTGCGGAGCGTCACGCGCGGCTCGACGTCTGGCAGCGCGCGATTGCGCGCTCTGCGCAATGGGCAGATCAGCATTAAAAAAAGCAGCCGAAGCTGCTTTTTTTAGTAAGCTTTACTATTCGACATTTAATGACCGCGCTTTTCGCGTAGGCGCTGAATCGCTGCTAGCTGGGCCACCGCAATGGCTAGCTCAGCTTGCGCTACGGCATAGTCAATTTCAGACTTCTGATTCACCAACGCTTCTTCGGCCATTTTTTTCACTTCATTGGCTTTGGCCTCGTCGAGGTCTTTGCCACGAATTGCGGTATCTGCCAGCACAGTCACTGCATTGGGCTGCACCTCAAGCACGCCACCGGCAACAAAAACAAATTCCTCTTCTTCCTGACCGGGCACACGAATACGAACGGCGCCCGGCTTGATGCGCGTGATCAGCGGGGTGTGCCTCGGGTAAATACCCAGTTGTCCTGCCTCGCCGGGAAGCGCGACAAATTCCGCCGGGCCGGAATAAATCTGCTCCTCGGCGGAGACTACGTCAACGTGTATGGTGTTTGCCATGGAATGTCTTTTCAGATGTCGGTGCTCGTTGCGCGTTATGCTGCAAGCCCGCCACACGAGTGGCGGAGTTTGCACATTACTGCATCTTGCTACCCTTTTCGATGGCTTCGTCGATCGTGCCCACCATGTAGAACGCCTGCTCTGGCAAGTGATCAAGCTCGCCGGAAGCAATCATCTTGAAGCCTTTGATGGTTTCTTTCAGCGGCACGTATTTCCCTGGCGAGCCCGTAAACACTTCGGCGACATGGAAAGGCTGAGACAAGAAGCGCTGCATCTTACGAGCGCGTGCTACCACCAGCTTGTCTTCCGGCGCCAATTCATCCATTCCTAGAATCGCGATAATGTCGCGCAATTCTTTATAGCGCTGCAGCGTGCCCTGCACGGCGCGTGCCGTATCGTAGTGATCAGGGCCAACCACGTTCGGGTCAAGCTGACGCGACGTTGAATCAAGCGGATCCACCGCTGGATAAATACCTAATGCTGCGATGTCACGCGATAACACGACGGTCGAGTCAAGGTGAGCAAAAGTGGTGGCTGGCGACGGGTCGGTCAAGTCATCCGCTGGCACATATACGGCTTGAATCGAAGTGATCGACCCGACCTTGGTCGAGGTAATGCGCTCTTGCAAACGGCCCATTTCTTCTGCCAGCGTTGGCTGATAACCCACCGCAGAAGGCATACGGCCCAACAGCGCTGACACTTCGGTACCGGCCAATGTGTAACGGTAGATGTTATCGACGAAGAACAAGACGTCACGACCTTCGTCACGGAACGACTCAGCGATTGTCAGACCGGTCAATGCAACGCGCAGACGGTTGCCCGGCGGCTCGTTCATCTGGCCATACACCATGGCCACTTTCGATTTAGTGAAGTCTTCGGTATTGACGACGCCAGCTTCGATCATCTCGTGATAGAAGTCGTTACCCTCACGAGTACGCTCACCAACACCAGCGAACACCGACAATCCCGAGTGCGCTTTCGCGATGTTGTTGATCAGCTCCATCATGTTCACGGTCTTGCCCACACCCGCACCGCCGAACAGACCCACCTTACCGCCTTTGGCGAATGGGCAAACCAGGTCGATCACCTTGATGCCGGTTTCCAGTAATTCTTGTGATGGCGACAATTCGTCATAGGCTGGGGCAGCGCGGTGGATCGACGCTGCGTGCTCCATACTGACCGCGCCGCGCTCATCAATCGCATTGCCCAACACGTCCATGATACGACCGAGAGTCGCTTGACCTACCGGCACCGTGATCGGCGCACCCGTGTTGCGGATCGAAACACCACGGCGCAAGCCATCGGAGGAACCCAGCGCAATGGTGCGAACAATGCCGTCACCTAATTGCTGCTGAACTTCGAGCGTGAGCTCGGAACCATCCATTTTCAGTGCGTCGTAAATCTTGGGCATGGCGTCACGCGGAAACTCAACGTCAACCACCGCGCCAATACACTGAACGATTTTGCCATCAGCCATGTTCGTTCTTCCTTTAATGATGAATTGGGAAAAATCTTTGCTATCTAAAATTCTTTTGCTTTGCGAGCTGTGTCGGGCTGAGCGTTATACCGCTGCAGCGCCGGCCACGATCTCGGAAAGCTCCTTGGTAATCGCCGCCTGACGCGTCTTGTTGTAGACCAGTTTCAGCTCACCGATGACATTTCCGGCGTTATCGGTTGCGGCTTTCATCGCGACCATACGCGCCGACTGCTCGGATGCCATGTTCTCCACCACCGCCTGATATACCAGTGCCTCGGCGTAGCGCAGCAGGAGCTCGTCAATCACCGATTTCGCGTCTGGTTCGTACAAGTAATCCCAGGTATAGCTGTTGACCGGCTCCATCTTGTCGCCCGTCAGAGGCAGCAGTTGCTCGAACACCGGCTCTTGCTTCATGGTGTTAATGAATCGCGTGTAGCAGATGTACACAGCATCTAACTGCTCATCGTCGTACGCGTCGAGCATAATCTTCACCGGCCCGATCAGTTGCTCGAGGTGCGGCGTGTCACCCATATTGACAGCATGCGATACGACCTTGGCACCAATACGGTTCATGAAGCCAAAGCCCTTGTTGCCAATGCATACCGCTTCGATCTGATTGCCGGCGGCCTCGAATGACTTCATCTGCTGGGTAGCCAGCCGCAGTGCATTGGTATTCAAGCCACCGCACAGCCCTTTATCGGTCGTCACCACAATAATGCCGATTTTTTTGCTCTTCTCGTGCTTGACGAGAAAAGGGTGTGTGTACTCAGGGTTGGCTTGCGCCAGATGCGCTGACACGGTACGGATTTTTTCGCTGTAAGGACGCGCAGCGCGCATGCGCTCCTGCGCCTTGCGCATCTTGGAAGCGGCCACCATTTCCATTGCCTTGGTGATCTTCTTCGTGTTCTCCACGCTTTTGATCTTGCCGCGTATCTCTTTACCTGCAGCCATGTCGCTTGCTCCTGGGTCGAGATCAGAACGTCTTCTTGAAGTCGGCGATCGAGGTCATTAACTCAGCCTCGTCTTCCTTCGACAGCTGCTTGGTGTCTTCGATACGCTTCAGCAGGGCGGCGTGGCTGCTCTGCAAAAATTTGTGCAAGTCATGCTCAAAACCAAGCACTTCCTTCACGTCGATATCGTCAAGGAAACCCTTGTTCACCGCAAACAGCGACACCGCCATCAGTGAAACCGGCAACGGCGTGTACTGCGGCTGCTTCAGCAATTCGGTGACGCGCGCGCCGCGATCAAGCTGCTTGCGGGTTGCGTCATCGAGATCAGAAGCAAACTGAGCAAACGCTGCCAGTTCGCGATACTGCGCCAAGTCGGTACGAATACCGCCCGAGAGGCCCTTGATCACTTTGGTTTGCGCCGCACCACCTACACGCGACACCGAGATACCGGCGTTAATCGCTGGACGGATACCCGAGTTGAACAGTGAGGTCTCAAGGAAGATCTGACCGTCGGTAATTGAGATCACGTTGGTTGGCACGAACGCCGATACGTCACCCGCTTGTGTTTCAATAATTGGCAGGGCTGTCAGCGAACCGGTCTTACCTTTGACTTCACCGTGCGTGAAGGCCTCGACATAATCCGGGTTAACGCGCGCGGCGCGCTCGAGCAGACGCGAGTGGAGATAAAACACGTCGCCGGGGAACGCCTCACGACCAGGCGGACGGCGAAGCAGCAACGACACTTGACGATAAGCCACGGCTTGCTGAGACAAATCATCGTAAATAATCAGCGCATCCTGGCCACGATCACGGAAATACTCACCCATGGCACAGCCTGAGTAGGCTGCCACATATTGCATTGCGGCTGACTCGGAAGCGGACGCAGCTACAACGATGGTGTAATCCAGTGCGCCATGCTCATCAAGCGCGCGCACCACGTTTTTGATCGAGGACGCTTTTTGGCCGATCGCGACGTAGATACAGGTGCAGTCCTGGCCCTTCTGGTTGATGATGGTGTCAATCGCAACTGCGGTCTTGCCAGTCTGACGGTCGCCAATGATCAGCTCGCGCTGACCACGACCAATCGGCACCATGGAGTCAATTGCCTTCAATCCGGTTTGCAGCGGCTGCGAAACGGACTGTCGCGCGATAACGCCAGGTGCAATTTTTTCGATAGGCGCGGTCAACTTGGTCGCAATCGGACCCTTGCCGTCGATGGGCTGACCCAAAGCATTCACAACGCGGCCACGCAGCTCAGGGCCAATCGGCACTTCAAGAATACGACCGGTACACTTGACCGTATCGCCTTCTGAAATATGCTCGTAACTACCGAGAATAACTGCACCAACCGAATCGCGCTCGAGGTTGAGGGCCATGCCGAAGGTGTTGCCGGGGAACTCGAGCATCTCGCCCTGCATCGCATCGGATAAGCCATGAATGCGGCAGATGCCATCGGTCACCGAAATCACCGTGCCTTGGTTGCGGATCTCCGCGCCTGCGCCCAAGCCTTGGATCCGGCTCTTGATCAGCTCGCTGATTTCGGACGGGTTGACTTGCATGTTAACTCCTGATTATTGGAGACCGCTGCAACATCATCGGTCTCGCCATTACATGAAATAGTGAAGTCGTTACTCAGGCTACTAACGCGGTATGCATGCGCTCCAGGCGCGCGCTAACCGAGTGATCAAGCACCTCATCGCCAACAGTGACACGCACACCGCCAATCAGCTGCGGGTCAACAGAAACCGTGGGTTTGAGTTTTCTACCGAATTTCTTTTCCAACACCGACATCAGCGACGCAAGCTGCGCGTCACTCATCGGAAACGCTGTCAGCACCTCAGCATCGGCCGTGCTCTCATAAGCGTTCTTCAGATCGTGAAAATGATGCTCGATCGCTGGCAACAGGGACAACCGACCATTCTCCACCAGCATTTCGACCAAATTCCTGGCCTCGGCGCCCACGTTGGTTTTCAGCGCCTCAACAAAGGTTTTGGTGATGAGGTCGCGCGGCACTCGCGGATCGCGCGCCATCGCGCCCACCTCCGGTACGGCGGCAACCTGTGCCATGGTGGACAGCGCGTCCGCCCAAGCACCAAGGTCTGAAGAGCGCGCGATTCTGAACAGCGCCTCTGCGTAAGGACGAGCGATGGTTGCGAGTTCCGCCATGGCTACAGCTCGGCTTTGAGTTGTTCAAGCAAATCAGCGTGCGCCGAGGCATTCACCTCGCGCCGCAGGATTTGCTCTGCGCCCTTAACAGCAAGTGCGGCGACATCATTGCGCAGCGCGTCGCGCAAGCGAATCGCCTCCGCAGCCGCATCATGCCGGGCCGCCTCGATGATTCCAGCCGCTTCGGATGAGGCGGTACGTTTAGCCTCTTCGATAATTTCTGCTGCGCGGCGCTCCGCATCAACGATGCGTCGGCTGCTTTCTTCATGCACTTGCTGCAGCTCGACTTGGACGCGCTTTTCGGCAACAGCCAATTCATGTTTGCCGCGTTCGGCCGCAGCCAAACCTTCGGATATTTTGTTGGCGCGCTCGTCGAGTGCCTTCATCAGCGGTGGCCACACATATTTCATGGTGAACAGCGCCAAGATAAAGAAAACAACCAGCTGCGCGAACAGCGTTGCGTTCAGGTTCACGTGATCTTCTCTCTAACGGTGGTTACCGGAGAGGCGCAGCGCGCCTCCCGAGTGTGATGACCCAATGTCCTGCAGATCAGCCCGAGAACGGGTTAGCGAACGTGAACATCATGGCCAAGCCGACGCCGATCAGGAACGCCGCGTCAATCAGACCAGCCAGAAGGAACATCTTGGTCTGCAGGCTATTCATGAGCTCAGGCTGACGTGCTGCCGCCTCGATAAACTTGCCACCCATGATACCGATGCCAATACAAGCGCCATTCGCGCCTAAGCCGATGATCAGTCCACAGGCGAGGGCAACCAGACCGACGTTACTCATAAAGACTCCTTTAGATAGTCAATGTTAAAAAGTGAATGAAGCGACCAGATCGATCAGTGTCCTTCATGCGCCTGCCCGATATACACGAGCGTCAGCATCATGAAAATGAACGCCTGAAGAACAACGATAAGAATGTGGAAGATGGCCCATACCGACCCTGCCAACACATGCAGACCGAACCCCCACCATGTTGCAGTAGAGCCCAGCAAAGCGATCAGCAGGAACAGCAGCTCACCGGCGTACATGTTGCCGAACAGTCGCATGCCCAGCGAAACTGTTTTTGCCACGAACTCGATCAGGTTTAAGCCAAAGTTCGCAAGCCACAGCGCCGGGTGCGAGCCAAACGGCGCACAAAACAGCTCATGGATAAAGCCGCCGATGCCTTTGATCTTGATGTTGTAGTAGAGCATGAGGCACAGCACGCCGATCGCCATGCCAAGCGCGCAGTTCAGGTCAGCGGTCGGCACGATGCGGAAGTGGGGCTCAATATCAAATAAGCGGAAAATCGAGGCGAACAAATCGACCGGTAGAAAGTCGAGCGAGTTCATCAGCAAGACCCACACAAACACGGTCAAGGCCAGCGGTGCGATGAAAGTGCGATCACCGTGGACAATATTTTTGGCTTGGTCGTTGACCATTTCAAACACCATTTCGACCGCTGCCTGAAAACGCCCAGGAACGCCAGAGGTCGCGCGGCGCGCTGCTGCCACCATCAGCACCAAAGAGATTATGCCCATAAGCACCGACCAGAACACGGTGTCTATGTTCAGCACGGTGAGGTCAATGATTGACTCCTGGTGCTTGGTCGACAGGTGCCCGAGGTGGTGCAGTATGTATTCTGCAGGTGTCGGTGCGTGGTTGACGCCCTCAGTGATCATGTCCTTTGCCATTTCAGTGTCTGAACAACATAACTGCGTAACTCTTGAGCGCGACGAAAAATGCCAACAGCATCGCCAACCAATGTAAGTCGCGGTACCAATATGCGATCGCACCCAACAATGCCACTGTCAGCGCGATCTTCGCAAACTCGCCGAAGAAAAACGTTCGCGGCGACATTGTTTCAAGCTTCTTTGCACGATGATTCAAGTACATTGCAAACAAGCCGTTCGGCACCACGCAACACAATCCACCCAGCAATGCGGAACTGAATGCATTGATTCCACTCCAGACGCCCGCCAGCAACGCGACCGCAATTGTGGCGGTTATCTGAATTGCGACTAAGCGCAGCATAGTGGAGGGTTGTGAGAGGGAATCCGGCAAACGCTCCAAAGGCCGGGCGCCTGCATCTGCGTTCCCACATCCAAAGCCCGTGATTATATGGTCTATCGGAGATGTCCGTCAAACCGCTGCATGTTTCTTAGGGCCGTTTATCGCGGGCTCTTGCGTTGATTGGCGTAGTTGGTATTGAGGCTTGTGCCGATTGTTTTTTATTTGGCAATTTCGGGCTTGTTGTCTTGCTTGATGCACCCTTTCTTGCTCAATGCGCTTTTTGATGCAGCAGGCCGGTTATTTGATCGAGCTGATCAAGGCTGCTGAAGCTGATTACAACCTCGCCGCTGTTGCGCGCACCGAGTTTGATGCTGACTGTGGTTGCCAACGCATCGGAGAGTGTTTCTTCCAGTCTCAACAAATCGCGTGACTTGGCAGGCTTGGTGTTGCTCTTGCCGTCTTTTCGGCTCATGTTGGCGCGAGTGGCCATTTTCTCTGCTTCTCGCACAGAGAGTTTTTTTGCCGTGATCTGGTTGGCCAGAACGATCTGAGTCGCCGCGTCAACCGCCAGCAGCGCACGCGCATGACCCATATCGAGCTCACCTGCCATCAGCATCGATTGCACCGGCTTGGCCAGATTCAAGAGCCTTAGCAAATTAGACACGGCGCTGCGTGACCGCCCGACAGCTTCGGCCGCACGCTCATGCGTGAACTTGAATTCTTCGATGAGCCGCTGGACGCCGGTAGCCTCTTCGATCGGGTTGAGGTCCTCGCGCTGCATGTTTTCGATCAGCGCCATGGCGGCGGCGGCCTGATCATCGACCTCGCGCACCAACACGGGCACCTCAGCCAAGCCGGCCATTTTTGCTGCGCGAAACCGCCGCTCGCCGGCAATAATTTCATGCGTGACGCCGGACTTTGCGCCGCTGACTGGGCGCACCAGGATAGCTTGCAGCACGCCTTGGGCTTTTATTGAATCGGCTAACTCGCGTAATGCCTCATCATTCATCTGGCTACGCGGCTGGTACTTGCCGGCTTGCAGTGCATCTACAGGCAACGATGCAGTGGCGCTGGCGGCGCTGCTGGTGTCTTCTGTAAAACTGGCAGAGCCTCCTAACAATGCATCAAGGCCGCGGCCTAAGCCTTTGGGTTTTTTGTTAATCATGGGGTGATATGAGCTACGTAACAATGGGTTCGGTTTGACCGTTAGCCTGGCGCACATAATGTGCGAGCCCTAAGCCGCGATCAGATGCATCAAAGCGCTGCGATACGCGCAACCAATTCTTTGCCAAAACTGGTGTAGGCCTGCGCGCCTTTCGATGCCGGATCAAAAATCACGCCGGGTATGCCATACGAAGGCGCCTCGGCCAGTCGCACATTGCGCGGAATAATGGTCTTGAATACTTTTTCGCCAAAATGCTTTTCAAGTTGGATCGACACCTGCTGCGACAACATCATGCGCGGATCAAACATCACTCGCAACAGGCCGATCACTTTTAAATCCGGGTTCATCTTGGCGTGCACGATTTTTATGGTGTTGACCAGGTCGGATAAGCCTTCGAGCGCGTAGTACTCGCACTGCATAGGAATAACCACACCGTGCGCGGCACACAATCCGTTCAGCGTTAGCATCGATAACGCCGGCGGGCAATCAATCAATATGAAATCATAGTCTGCCTCGACGTCCTTCAAGGCCAGTCGCAGACGCTGTTCACGCTGCTCCAGCTCGACCATTTCTATCTCTGCGCCGGCCAGGTCACGGTTGGCTGGCAGCACATCGAAATTTCCGCTCTCGGATTTGTGCAATGCATCGCGCAAGCTTTCCATCCCAAGCATGACTTGGTAGACCGAGTGCTCAAGGTTCGCTTTATCCACGCCCGCACCCATGGTGGCATTACCCTGGGGATCGAGGTCGACCAGCAACACGCGCTTGTTAAGCGCGGCAAGACTCGCTGCCAGATTAACCGCGGTGGTGGTCTTGCCAACCCCGCCTTTTTGATTAGCGACGCAAAAAACTTTTGCCATGGTTTTGGTGTTTGAATTAGCGACTGTTCTCATCGGCTCGCATCAAGGTGATCAGGTAACGCTCGCCGGCCATTTGCGGCACGTGCAGCTGTTCGGTGTGTTCGATTCGCCAGTCGCTTGGTAGTGCCTTCAGTTCCGCCTCGAACTGCGGCCCCTTCAGTGCCACAAGCTTGCCACCGTCGCTGAGGAGATGGCTCGTCCATTTCGCAAAATCGGGCAGCGCAGCGAATGCGCGCGAGGTGATGATGTCGAAACCTTGGGCTGCGGTGAACTGCTCTACACGCCCCGTGTGCACGGTCACATTGCTCAGCCTGAGTTCGGATTTCACCTGCGTCAAAAACGCCGTTTTCTTGTGAACGGTATCGATCAGCTCGATCCGCATGTCGCGCGCTGCATAAGACGCCCATATCGCGATCACCAAACCCGGTAGGCCACCACCCGAGCCGACGTCCAGCACGCTTCGAGCGCCAGCATAGGCATGCAGCGCGGCCAGGCAGTCCAGCAGGTGATGCGTCAGCATCTGCTGCGAGTCGCGCACCGCGGTCAAGTTGTAGGTGGCATTCCATTTTTGGAGCAACGACACGTAGGCAAGAAGTTGCTGCTGACAGGTTTGCGGCAAATTCAAACCCAGTTCGCGGGCGCCCTGCTCGAGTTGCGCTTGCAACGACAATAATTGGCTTGTCATTCACGCCGCGCTCTTGCCTGGTTCGGCGAGTTCTGCTGCCGATTTAAGGCCCCGCTTCTTCAGATGGATCAGCAACAAAGAGATGGCGGCTGGTGTGACCCCGGCAATGCGAGAGGCTTGCCCCAAAGTCTCCGGCTTGAACTGGTTGAGTTTCTGCCGAACCTCCATCGACAACGCAGGCACCGCATGGTAGTCCAAGTCCGTGGGCAGCTCGAGATGCTCGTAGTGCTCATGACGCTCGACCTCCCTCGCCTGCCGATCAATATAGCCGGCATATTTGACCTGAATCTCGACCTGCGCTGCAACGTCCGGCGGCACCTGAGGATTATCAAAGCGGCGACCATCAGACCCTGTTAATGACATCAATGCGTCGTAACTGACATTCGGGC
>VFQT010001639.1_pt1 | contig 26106 bp, 17 predicted proteins | sample 3512381 | NCBI WGS metagenome assembly VFQT01 (sample SAMN10412376, study PRJNA504923) | tailings metagenome | isolation source: Relicate 2 Philex TSF3 active mining site | place: Philippines: Tuba, Benguet | collected 2017-08-29
CACAAAAATACAGCTATAGGCAATATTATTGGGTTATTTCATCCCGTTTTATTACCTTTGTTCCAGAATAAGCAGAGAAATGAAGGGAACGAAGTCGTTCCCTTCTTCTTTTTTAAACATGGAAGTAAACGATTTAAAAGCAAGGGTACTTGAAATTTTGGAACCGCTGTTAGCAGAGGAGCCTGATTATTTCTTGGTGTACATTAAAGTAAAACCAGGTCATATTATTAAAGTGTTCTTAGATGGTGATAATGGATTGCCCATTGAAAAGTGCATCTATTTTAACCGAAAATTATACAAAACCATTGAAGAAGCAGCTTGGTTTCCAGAAGGTGATTTTGCTTTAGAAATATCTTCTCCTGGTGTGGATGAGCCTTTATTGTTTAAAAGACAGTATACCAAAAATATTGGAAGAAAAGTGGCAGTTACTTTACATGACGAAACGGTAAAAGAAGGTGTATTGACTACTGTGGCAGAAGAAGATATTATTATTGAGTTTACAGAAGGAAAAGGAAAGAAAGCATTGACTCAACAATTATTAATACCATTTGAGAATATTAAATCAACTATAGTTCAAATTCAATTTTAACAAATCTCAAGCTTAACTGCTTGATAAAAAAATGATGTTATGGCAAGTATAAATTTGATAGAAGCGTTCCAAGAGTTTAAAGACGCAGAAAGTATAGATCGTCCTACGATGATGAAAGTTGTAGAAGATGTATTTAAAACTTTATTGAGAAAAAAATACGGAAGTGACGAAAACTTTGACGTTATTGTTAACGCTGAAAAAGGTGACTTGGAAATTATCCGTCGTCGTGAAATCAGACCTGATGACGATGTAGACAATCCATTAGCAGAAGTATCTTACTCTGATGCAATCAAGATAGAGCCTGACTTTGAGATCGGTGAAGAATTGTTAGAAGAAGTAAATATTTATGATTTTGGTCGTCGTGCTATCTTAGCTGCAAAGCAAACATTGGCATCTCGTATCAATGATTTAAAGAAAAATGCTTTAGTCAAAAAATATTCTGATAGAATAGGTGAAATCATCAATGCCGAGATTTATCAAGTATGGAAGAAGGAAGTATTGTTATTAGATGAAGAAGGTAATGAATTGATTTTGCCTAAGACTGAACAAATTCCACAAGACTTTTTCAAAAAAGGTGAAAATATCAGAGCGGTTATTGCTAGAGTAGATATGAAAAATAATACTCCAGTAATTATTTTATCTAGAACTAGTCCATTATTCTTAGCTAAATTATTAGAGATTGAAGTGCCAGAAATTTTTGATGGTTTAATTACTATTAAGAAAATTGTTCGTGAACCAGGTGAGCGTGCTAAAGTAGCTGTTGAATCTTTTGACGATCGTATCGATCCAGTAGGTGCTTGTGTGGGTATGAAGGGTTCTCGTATTCATGGTATTGTGAGAGAATTGAAAAACGAAAATATTGATGTCATCAATTTTACCACCAATACACAATTGTTAATCCAACGTTCATTAACGCCTGCAAAAATTAGTTTCATGAATATCAATTCAGAAACAAAACGTGCAGAAGTATACTTACAAGCTGATCAAGTTTCTTTAGCGATTGGTCGTAGAGGGGTGAATATCAAATTGGCTTCCGAATTAACTGGATACGAATTAGATGTTTACAGAGAAGATCAAGAAGTATTAGAAGAGTTTGATATTGACATGGACGAGTTTACAGATGAAATTGAGCCATGGGTAATTGATGAATTTAAGCGTGTGGGTTGTGATACAGGAAGAAGTGTATTAAAATTAAGCGCTGAAGAATTAGAGAGAAGAACAGACTTAGAAAAAGAAACGATTGAAGAAGTTCGTCGAATCTTACAAGAAGAGTTTGACAAAGGTGAATAGCCTTTGAATTAGAAGTATATTTGTATTAGGTTACTAGTCCCGTCAAATCGGGGCAAAAAACAATAGAATGTCAGAATTGAAACTACCAAGACTGTTAGCAGCAGCTAAAGAATTTAATATCGGTCAAGATACCTTGATTGAATTCTTGAGCAAAAAAGGTTTTCCGAAGGATGACCTAAAGCCAACAGCTAAATTAACTGAAGATCAGTATTATGCTTTGCAAGCAGAATTCCAAAGTGATAAGGTTGCAAAAAATAAAGCAGATCATGTGGAGTTGCCAAAAGGTGCTGCTGCTGATAAAAAAGTAGTTGCTGCAGAGCCTAAACCTGCTAAAGTAGTGAAGGCAGCTGAAATCAAAGAAGTGCCTGCTGCTCCTGTAGAGTCTGTAAAAATTGAGGCTCCAGAAGTAGAAGCGCCTAAAGTGGTGAATAAAATAGATTTATCATTAATCGATTCATCTACAAGACCAAAGAAAACAACTAAGAAAGCTGCTGAGCCTACAGCGGAAACATCTAAAGTGGAAGATGCTGCGAAGGCAGCTGATGGTGAAACCAAGTCTTCTGCAAAGAAAACAAAAGCTACAAAAGAAGCGTCACCTGCGCCTCCAGAAGATCATTCTATTGCACCAGAAAATGTGCATGGTGAGATTACCAATATTCAAGCTGATAAATTAACAGGTCCTACCATTTTAGGAAAAATTGATTTGCCCATCAATAGCGACACGCGTCCTAAGCCATTGAGTCAAGAGGAAAAACGTGTACGCAAACGTATACCAGTTCAAGGGGGTGGCAATCGTCCTCAAGGTGGTGGTGGTCAACAGCAACAAGCTGGTGGCAATCGTCCTCAAGGAGGAGGTGGATACCAAGGCAATCGTCCACAAGGTGGGGGTTATCAAGGAAATCGTCCTAACAATCGTCCAGGTCAAGCGGGTGGTGGTGGCAGAAGAAATGCACCACAAACTGCAGAGCAAAAAGAAATCGATCAAAAAGCAATTCAAGATAAGATCAAAGAAACACAAGCTAAATTATCTGGCCAAGGTGGTAGAGGTAAGAGTTTGAAGTCTAAATACAGAAGAGCTAGAAGAGAAGAAGCTGCAGAAAACGAAAACAATGAACTAAGAGAAGATAACAAATTACAAGTAACGGAATTTGTTACAGTGAGTGAATTGTCAAGTTTGATGGATGTAAGCTTCGCTGATATCATTAGCAAGTGTATGAACTTGGGTATCATGGTATCTATCAACCAACGTTTAGATGCAGAGGTGATTGAATTGGTTGCCAGTGAATTTGGATTTGAAGTGGAATTTGTTGGATTAGAAGAAGCAGAAGAAATGGATGAGGAAGAAGAAGCAGAAGATCAAGCAAATTTAGCAGAGCGTCCTCCAATTGTAACCATCATGGGTCACGTGGATCATGGAAAGACATCTTTACTAGATTATATTCGTAATGCAAATGTGGTTGCAGGTGAGGCCGGTGGAATCACTCAACATATTGGTGCTTACGAAGTAACCTTACCGAATGGAAAAGCAATTACTTTCTTAGATACACCAGGTCACGAAGCCTTTACAGCGATGCGTGCTCGTGGTGCTAAAGTAACAGATATTTCTATTATTGTTGTGGCTGCTGATGACGCGGTGATGCCACAAACAAAGGAAGCGATCAGTCACTCTCAAGCTGCAAATGTTCCAATGATTTTTGCGGTGAATAAAATTGATAAAGACGGAGCGAATCCTCAAAAAATTTACGAGCAGTTATCTCAAATGAATATCTTAGTAGAGGCTTGGGGTGGTAAATTCCAAAACCAAGAATTGTCTGCTAAACAAGGTTTGAATGTAGACGCTTTATTAGAAAAGGTTTTATTAGAATCTGAAATTTTAGATTTAAAAGCTAATCCAAATAGAGAAGCAACCGGAACAATTATTGAAGCTTCTTTAGATAAAGGGCGTGGATATGTTGCAACCATCTTAGTACAAAATGGAACATTACGTCAAGGTGATTTAATTTTATCAGGCCAGTTCTATGGTCGTGTTAAAGCAATGTTCAATGAGCGTAATCAAAGAATTGATGTAGCCCCACCTTCAACACCAGTGGTGATTTTAGGTTTGAATGGTGCACCACAAGCTGGTGAGAAATTCAAAGTATACGATGATGAAGCGGAAGCAAAAGAATTAGCAACCAAGCGTGCTCAATTATTAAGAGAGCAGGGTTTAAGAACAAGAAAACATATTACTTTAGACGAGATTGGTCGTCGTTTAGCTTTAGGAAACTTCAAAGAATTAAATATTATCATCAAAGGTGATGTGGATGGTTCTGTGGAGGCCTTAAGTGACTCATTACAAAAATTATCTACAGAAGAAATTGCAGTAAGAGTGGTCTTAAAAGGGGTAGGTCAAATTTCTGAATCAGATGTGTTATTGTCTGCAGCTTCTGATGCCATTATTATTGGTTTTAATGTAAGACCAAGTATGCAAGCGAATAAATTGGCAGAAGCAGAAGGTGTTGAAATTAAAATGTATTCCATTATCTATAACGCAATTGATGAAATCAAGAGTGCGATGGAAGGTATGTTGGAGCCAAAGATTCAGGAGAAGATTGTTGCCAATGTAGAAGTTAGAGAAGTATATAAGTTTGATAAAGCAACTGTTGCTGGTTGTTATGTATTAGACGGTAAGATTTCTAGAAATAGCAAAATCCGTATTATTAGAGATGGTATTGTTGAGTATCCAAAAGGAGAAGGTCAAGCAGCTGAATTGGGCAGCTTGAAGCGTTACAAGGATGATGTTAAAGAAGTGTCTTCTAATATGGAATGTGGTTTAACGATTAAAAACTTTGCGGACTTAAAAGCAGGTGATATTGTTGAAGCCTTCGAAGAAGAGGAAGTAAAACGTACTTTATAATAAAATTAAGAAATAGCACTTGGGTTAAACGCCCAGGTGCTTTTACTTTGTATACTAATTTAAATTGAATGAAATTACATAGCGTTGTTTTAAGTATTTTGTTTTTAACTATATCTGTTATTGCGCAAGCGCAGGTTAAAAAAGTAATCGCAGATAAAATTATAGGTGCGGTGGGAGACAAGTATATCTTAAAGTCGGATATTGATAACGCCATTGCAGACTTTAAAAGACAATCACAAGGTCAGGAAGGTACTGTTCTACCAACAGCTTGTCAGGTATTGGAAGGTCAATTAATCAGAAAAGCCTTGGTATTGCAATCAGAAAAAGACTCTTTAGTTGTAACTGAAGAAGAAGTTGAAAACATGATTGATACTAAAATCAGAAGATTCATGTCTGAATTTGGTTCCAAAGAAGCACTAGAAGAAATTGCAGGTAAATCTATTTTTCAATTAAAAGAAGATTTTCGCATTCCTATTAAAGAGCAAAAATTGGCGCAGGACATGCAAGAAAAAATAGTTGATAAAATAAAAATCACGCCAAACGAAGTAAGATTATATTACGATAAAATACCTAAAGATAGTCTACCAATTTATGAAAGTGAGGTTTCCATTGCTCAAATTGTTGTTCATCCGAAAGCAAATAGAGATATTGAAGAGTATGTTATCAGTCAACTATTGGGTTACAGAAAACAAATCGAAGCAGGTATTAATACTTTTGATCAATTAGTGAAATTGTATTCAGAAGATCCAGGCGCTAAAGAAAATTTAGGTCAGTATAATTTAAATAGAAATGAAAGAAACTTTGATCCAGCTTTTATGGCGGGTTCTTTTAGATTAAAAGAAGGTCAAATTTCTGCACCCATTAAATCAAAATTTGGTTATCATTTAATTCAATTAATTTCAAGATCTGGTGATGATGCTGTGGTAAAGCATATTTTAAGAATTCCTCCTATTACCAATGATGAAATCAATGATACTAAGAAATTATTGGATAGTGTAAAAAAGGAAGTGCTTGCCGGCAGATTAATATTTGGTGAAGCAGTGAATAAATATAGTGACGATGATGGTAGTAAGTTTAGCGGCGGTGCTATAACAGGTAATGATGGATCTGCTTATGTTAATCTGGATCAATTAGATAAGGATATGATTATGGTGGTAAAGAATATGAAACCAGGTGAAATATCTGAGCCGCAAGTTTATTTGGATGAAAGAGGAAGAAAAACAGTTCGTTTAATTTACTTTAAAGAAATTTCAGCGCCTCATAAAGAAAATTTAAAAGAAGATTATAATAAAGTGTCATTTAGAGCTTTAGAAGAAAAGAAAGCAAAAGCTTTAGAAACATGGTTTAAGGAGCACATCAACAATTATTTTATATATTTAGATCCAGAATACAGTGCTTGTAAAGAGTTGACAGACTGGAATAAAGTAGCGAATAATATTACTAAGGTTAATTAAGAATTACTTCAATGAGTGACGAGATTAAACACGAATGTGGGCTAGCTTTTATCCGACTTCGTAAACCGCTTTCTTATTATTTACAAACCAGAGGATCGGTTACATACGGATTAAATAAGTTGTACTTATTAATGGAAAAGCAGCACAATCGTGGTCAGGATGGAGCTGGCTTAGCCACACTCAAGCTAAACATTGAACCAGGAAATCCATTTTTATATCGATTAAGAAGTAACGCTTCACAACCTATTGCAGATTTATTTTACAAGATTGGTTTGGAAATTCAAGAATTAGAAAAGTATCAACCAGATATTGCAAAGCATCCAGGTTTAATGAAAGGTCATCTACCTTTTATGGGAGAGATATTATTAGGACATTTGAGATATGGCACACAGGGAAAAAACAATGTTGAGTTCTGCCATCCATTTATCAAAAGAAATTTAGTTCCTGGGAAAAATATTGCTTTGGCTGGTAATTTCAACTTGGTGAATACAGATGAATTATTCCAAAAAATTAATTTCGACCCGGGTCCTTTTGAAAAGCAAAGTGATTTAGCAGCCATGATGGAAGTGATTCATCATTTCTTAGTGGAAGAAGAGGGTTTGCATCCCAATGAACCTAATATTGTCAACGTATTGAAGAAAGCTGCTCCTTTATTTGATGGTGGATTTACCATTGGAGGTTTAATTGGAAATGGATATAGTTTTATTATGCGTGATGCAAATGGCATTCGTCCTGCTTATTATTATATTGATGGGGAGGTAATTGTTGCAGCAAGTGAAAGAGCCTCTATTAGAACCACTTTCAATGTGGGTGAAAATGAGGTATTGGAACTTATGCCAGGATCTGCTTTAATCATAGATGATGCGGGTAATTATTCTATTGAACAAATTTTAGCACCCAAAGAACGTCGCGCATGTTCTTTCGAAAGAATTTATTTTTCTAGGGGGAGTGATGAAAAAATATATCGTGAGCGCATAGCTTTAGGCAACCACTTGAGTAAAATTGTATTGGATAGAATTGAAAAAGACTTAAAAAATACCATCTTCTCTTATATACCTAATACTGCCGAGGTAGCTTTTTATGGTTTGATAAAAGGGATGGAGTCTTATCTAAATAAAATCAAAGTAGAGCGTATTTTAAGTTGGGGAAAAGAAATTGATGAAGAGAAGTTAGAAGAAATGGTGAATCGAAAAATTAGACAAGAAAAGATAGCCATTAAAGATGTTAAGTTAAGAACCTTTATTACAGAAGATGCCAATAGAAATGAAATGGTACAACACGTGTACGATATTACTTATGGCACAGTGAGAAAAGATGAAGATACATTGGTGGTGATTGATGATAGCATTGTGAGGGGTACCACCCTAAAAGAAAGTATCATCAGAATGCTTTCGAGATTAGGTCCAAAAAAAATTATTGTGGTTTCCTCTGCTCCTCAGATCAGATATCCTGACTGTTATGGCATAGATATGAGTAAAATGGGTGATTTCATTGCATTTAAAGCAGCTATTGCTTTATTAGAAGAAAGAGGAATGAAAAATGTGATTGAAGCGACCTATCAAAAAATCAAATCTTTAGATGCGGCAGGTCAGTTACATACTGAGAATGTAGTAAGGCAGTTGTATAAGCCTTTTACAACAGAAGAAATTTCAGATAAGATTGCACAATTGATTACCCCAAGTAATATACAAATTCCTGTAGAAGTGATTTATCAAACAATTGAAGACTTACATGAGTGTTGTCCTACCAATACTGGTGATTGGTATTTCACAGGAAATTATCCAACACCAGGAGGAAATAGGGTTTGTAATAAAGCATTTCTCAATTATATAGAAGGAGTAAATGTTCGAGGATATTAATAAAAAAGGAGCCATTGGCTCCTTTTTTATTAATATGGATTTCAAAAATTAGATTTTATAACAAATTGCATTGATGTTCATTCCTGCGCCAACGGATGCGAAAATCACAATATCTCCTTTATGTAATTGGTGTTCTTTGTAAAAGCCGTGCTTTACTCTGTCGTATAAAGTAGGAATGGTTGCCACTGAGCTATTCCCTAGTTCATGAATACTCATAGGCATAATATCTTTAGGAATTTCTTTGATACCGTATAACTTAAATAGAGCCTTTATAAATCCTTCGTCCATTTTTTCGTTGGCTTGATGTAAAAAGAATTTTTTAACATCATGAATATCTACACCAGCTTTTTCAATACACTCTTTCATGGCGATAGGCACATTCTTAATAGCATATTCATATACTTTCCTGCCTTTCATTTTTATATATCTAGTGGCTTCTTCTCCTTCTGGATGATATGATTTTCCTAGGTATAAGAAATAGGTTTCGTCATCGCAATGACTTTGAACACTACTTGCCAATATACCTGTATTGTTATCGTCTGAATGTTCTACAATACATGCTCCTGCACCATCACTAAAAATCATACTATCTCTATCGTGCACATCTACTACTCTGCTTAAGGTTTCTGCTCCAATCACCAAGCATTTTTTGGCCATACCTGCTTTTATAAATGCATCTGCCTGAATCACTCCTTGAATCCATCCTGGACATCCAAACAAAATATCATATGCAACACATGCTGGATTTTTAATTCCCAATTGATGTTTTACCCTTGATGCGATGGCGGGAATAGCATCTGTTTGAATAGTTCCAGCGAGTACATTGCCAAAATTATGTGCTACAATTATTTGATCAATGGTTTCAGGATCAATGCCTGCATCTTTGATTGCTAATACAGCAGCCTTACTTGCCATCTCCGAAGTATTTTCATTGGCGTCTGCGTATCTTCTTTCTGCAATACCTGTGATGTCTTTGAATTTCTCTACAATCTCTTCGCTAGGAGTTGCAATTAATTCACCATTCTCTGCATAAAAACTATTGTTTACAAAGGATTGGTTGGTCTTTACTATAGATGGTATATAACTACCTGTACCAGTAATAATGGTAGACATTGGCTTGGGGGTTAAATGTATTGGTCGCCTTTATTTCTTTTTACTTCAGCAACATATTCTTTAATAGATTGTTCTTTCTCTTTACTACAAATAAGCAATACGTCTTTTGTATCTACTACAATAAAATCATCCAATCCTTGCACTACCACTAATTTATCTTTAGGGGCATTAATCATACATTTTGTTGCATCAATTACTACAACATTGTTAGATGCTACTGCATTGCCTAAATAATCTTTTTCAATGTTTTCATAAGCGCTATTCCATGTACCTAAATCGCTCCATCCAAAACTAGATGGGATCACATATACATTATCAGCCTTTTCCATAATAGCAATATCAATAGAGATATTTACACATTGAGGATATATTTTAGCAATAGCTTGTTGTTCTTCTGCTGTATTGAAAAGCGCTCTTTGTTGATCGAATAATTCAAACATTTCTGGCTGATGCTTTTCAAAGGCAGCTAAAATTGTACTTGCTTTCCATGCAAAAATACCTGCGTTCCAAAGAAAGTCTCCGCTAGCAATAAATGTTTTAGCAATTTCTAAATCTGGTTTCTCAGTAAAGGTTTTTACTTTATAAACCCCATTGGCTACCTCATGTCCTTCATATTGAATATAACCATAACCTGTATTTGGATGTGTTGGCTTTATTCCTAAAGTAACGAGGGATTTAATATTTTCTACAAAATCTAATGCTTGTAAAGCAGTTTGTTGAAATGCTTCTTCTTCTAAAATTAAATGATCACTTGGTGCTACTACAAATACAGCATCAGGATCTAATTGTGCTAACTTGAAAGAAATGTATGCAATACAAGGAGCTGTATTTTTTCTGCTAGGTTCTGCTAGAATATTTTCTAATGGAAGATTTGGTAATTGCTCTTTTACTATACCTACGTATTCCTCTGATGTTACAATAAAAATATTTTCATCTGGAATAAATTTAGCATAACGTTCATAGGTCCATTGAATTAATGTTTTTCCTGTATTTAAAACGTCTAAAAATTGTTTTGGATAGGCTGTTCTACTCATTGGCCAAAATCTGCTACCAATCCCACCAGCCATAATCGCTACATAATGATGCTTATTACTCATGTACTGTTAATTTATATGATCCCTTCTTTCATCAAGTCGTGAATATGTATAATCCCTGTATACTTCTCTTGATCCGTCACAATTATCTGACTGATATCTTTTTGTTCCATCAGCTTAGCAGCTTCAATAGCTAAAGTATTTGTAGCAATAGTGATTGGATTTTTGTGATATATATCTTTCGCAGTTAGGGTTTGAAATTCATGATGTGTTTCTAACATTCTTCTAATATCTCCATCAGTAATAATACCTAATACTTTTTTATTTTCATCAATGACTGCAGTTGCGCCTAATCTACTTTTTGAAATTGTTGTAATGACTTCTTTCAAGTAAGTATCTACTTTCACGAATGGTTGCTCATTTGTAGCTGCAATCATTCCGGCAGTTAAGGTTAATTGTTTTCCTAAATTTCCACCTGGATGAAATCTTGCAAAATCTTTTGCTTGGAAACCTCTTAATTGCATTAATGATATTGCAATTAAATCCCCCATCACCATTTGAGCAGTGGTAGAAGAGGTAGGTGCCAAATTATTAATACATGCTTCTTGATGAACCGTAGTGTTGATAATGAATTGCCCCATTCTAGCTAAATAACTATTCATATTTCCTACCATCGATATAATAGGATTGCCAAAATGCTGAATGAGTTGCACTAAATTTTTTATCTCTGCACTTTCACCACTCTTACTTATAATCAATACAATATCATCCGAACTGATCATTCCAGAATCTCCATGAATAGCATCAGCAGCATGTAAATAAATAGCCGGAGTACCTGTTGAATTACAAGTAGCAACAATTTTTTGCGCGATAATGGCACTTTTGCCAATGCCGGTTACAATTAATTTACCCTTAGTCTGATAAATGGCTTCAACCGCCTTTGCGAAAAGAGGGTCCAAATAGGTTTCTAGGGCTTGCACTGCTTCAGTTTCTATAGCTAAAGCTTTTCTTGCAATGGATAAGATTGTTTCTTTCATAGTTGCCTTGCAAAGTTAATGTTTCATGTACTTTTTAGCCCCTTTTTATGAAATCCTTGGAAAATAAGGTTTTTAACAAAAAATATTCCCAAAGATTAAACAAAAGTCCAATTTTTAGTGTTATCTTAATATACTCAATTATTTTGCAAAGCTTTGATTATAAGTTATTTAGATAATGGCATTCACTAAGAAAGATATAAAAGCGGCATTACAGACTCATTTTGGATTCAGTGAGTTTAAAGGTACCCAAGAAAAGGCAATCCTCTCTTTATTAGGAGGTAGGGATACATTTGTCATCATGCCTACGGGAGGCGGTAAGAGTTTATGTTATCAATTGCCTGCAATGATGTTGCCTGGTTGTGCCATTGTAGTATCGCCTTTGATTGCTTTAATGAAAAATCAGGTGGACTTAGTGAGAGGCTATAGTGAGAAAGACGATGTTGCCCATTTTCTAAATTCGAGTTTGAACAAGGGTCAAATCAAGGAAGTCAAAGAAGATTTATTAAGTGGCAAAACCAAATTGTTATATGTTGCACCTGAGACTTTAACTAAACAAGAGAACCTTGATTTCTTTAGTGATCTACATATTTCTTTTTTTGCTGTAGATGAAGCGCACTGTATTTCTGAGTGGGGTCATGACTTTAGACCGGAGTACAGAAGATTGAAAGAGATGATGGAGGAGATCAATAGTGAAGTACCTATTATTGCTTTAACTGCCACTGCTACACCAAAAGTACAAAATGATATTGTTAAGAATTTATCTTTAAGAGATGCTGAAATATTGATTTCTTCTTTTAATAGAGCCAATTTATATTATGAGGTACAACCTAAAATCAAAAAAGATTTAACGGTAAAAAGTATTGTAAAGTATATTTCAGGACACAAAGGCAAGAGTGGAATCATATACACTTTAAATAGAAAGACTACAGAAGAATTAGCAGATTTATTAAAAGCCAATAATATTAAGGCAGTGGCTTATCATGCTGGCTTAGATCAAAAATTAAGAGCAGAAAGACAGGATCAATTTTTGAATGAAGATGTTCAGGTAATCGTTGCTACTATTGCGTTTGGAATGGGTATTGATAAGCCAGACATTCGTTTTGTAATTCATTATAATATCCCCAAGTCTATAGAAAATTATTATCAAGAAACTGGAAGAGCAGGTCGAGATGGCTTAGAAGGGAATTGTATTTTATATTATGCGCACCAAGATGTAACTAAGTTGGAGCATTTTTTAAGAGACAAGCCATTGAGTGAAAGAGAAGTGGGTGCTCAATTAATCAATGAAACAGTTGCTTTTGCAGAGAGTGGTGTTTGTAGACGAAAAAGTTTATTGCATTATTTTGGCGAGCAATGGAACGATAAAAATTGTGGCAAATGTGATAACTGCTTACATCCAAAAGAAATGATTGAAGCTAAAACAGCGTTGGTTCAATTATTAAAAGTGATCATTGGATTAAACGAGCAATTTGTTGCAGATTATGTGGTGCAAATTATTACAGGAACTTATACTCCTCAAATTGGATTGTATAAACATGATAAATTACCCATTTTTGGATTAGGTAAAGAAAAGGATAGTTTGTTTTGGAATAGCTTAATAAGACAAGCTATGTTAGAAGGCGTCATTGAAAAAGACATTGAAGAGTATGGCTTATTAAAACTCACCAAGAAAGGCAATCAGTTTTTAAAGAAGCCTGCAAGTTTCAAGATTGTTTTAAATACAGTATTTGAAGAAACCAATACAGAGGATGACGATGATGGTGCAAGTGAATCTACAGCTTCTACAGATGAGACTTTATTTGAAATGCTAAAAGAGCTTAGACAAAAAGAAGCAAAGAAAATTGGGTTACCTCCATTTGTTATTTTCTTAGAAACTTCTTTACAAGATATGGCAACCTTGTATCCTACAAATTTATCTGAATTAGAACGTTGCCAAGGGGTGAGCAAGGGTAAAGCAATGAAATATGGCAAACCATTTGTAAGCTTGATTGAAGCTTATGTGGAAGAGAACAATATTGAAAAGCCAGATGACTTTGTCATGAAGTCGGTTGCAAATAAGGCAAGTAATAAAATTTACATCATTCAAAATGTAGATAAAAAAATCCCACTCGAAACAATTGCGAAAAATAAAGACTTAAGATTAGATGCTTTATTGGAAGAAATGGAAACGATTGCAGCCAGTGGAACTAAATTAAATTTAGATTATGCAATTGACGAGTGGTTGGACGAATATGATCAAGCAGATATATTAGCGTATTTCAAAAATTGTGAAACCTCATCTTTGGCTATTGCACAAGAAGAACTTTCAGAGAATGACTATACTTGGGAACAATTAAAAATTATGCGCATCAAGTTTTTGAGCGTTGTAGGAAATTAATTACTGCTATTTGATTTAAAGTAATTATTCACTCTGTCCACCGCATTTTGTCTTACACTTAAGTAGTAAAAATTGTAATCAGCAATGTGGTAATTCCTGGTCTTAAATAAGAAGCTGCCAAAGAATTGGGGCTTCCCAGTCCATAAAATTCCTTCATGATTTATGGCATCTGCTACGTTTGGGGTTACTTTGTTAAATCTATATAAAACAGCACCTTTATTTAATTTTCTATTTACAATTGGTTCATTTTTATTCCATGAGAGCGGATTGGTAACAATAGAATTAAATTTTTCGTTTAATACAAAGTCAGGAATATACCCTTCTTGATAAGTTCTCCATGCGCAAATACATCCTGTCGCCTCTGGGGTCTCACATGCTTTTAATTGAACAAATTCTGCCGGATCAATCGCCATACCTACAATATAAGCTGCTACTAATTTTTTTGATAGTGGCTTATCATCAAAAAATTCTTTGAGTAATCTTTTTGCATGAGTGCTTCCTTGACTATGTGAAGCAATGATGATAGGTCTTCCATGATGATAATTTGCTAAATAATATTCAAATGATGATTTAACATCTTGGTATGCCAATTCAAATGCAGCTAATGCTTTTAAGGTATCGGCGTAATTGTTTGGAGAATATGATTTAATATGTGCTTGTCTATATCTTGGAGCATATACTCTGCCAGCTTGATTAAAAACGCTAGCTTGATTGAGAATACTTGTATAATCAGTGTATAAATTTAGTCGAACATCTTGTAAAGATGCACTCCATCCACTAGGCTTGCTGGTATCTAAATAACTTGTAGGGTGAATAAAAAAAACATCTACTTTATCGTTAGGCTGGTATTCTTTTTGTATTGGCTTAGGCAAACTGTCACTTGGGTCTTTTTTATCCGGATGGGCTGCCCAATAAACCAATTGACTATAATCTGGAATCAATCCAATCTGCTCTTGCTCATATTGGGGCTGTAATTTTATATAACCATTATTGGTACATTGGCTAAAAAGTATAATGAACAATATGTAAAATAGTTTACGCATAATTATTACAAAGTTATTACTATTAATGATTTATTTTTAGGATAGATTTATATTTTGAAGTATTTAAGACATATATCATTTTTAAAAGCTGTGTTACAACATAGCTTAACAGCCTTTGGTGGTCCACAGGTTGCAATGGCACTTATGCAGTATAGATTTGTCGAAAAAAGAAGAGATCTAACTGCACAAGAGTTAGTTGAGTATAGTGCTTTTTGTCAGTTACTGCCAGGAGCATCCTCCACGCAAACCATTGTCTTAGTTGGATTTAAGAGAGGTGGAGTTGTTTTAGCACTACTCACTTTATTGGTTTGGATGTTGCCAGCTGTATGCATCATGACTTGTCTAGCTTTATTAGTGAGCTATTTTTCTTGGTCTGGTGAAATCAAGGCTTTATCCTTATTGCAGCCCATGTCCATTGGATTTATTATCAGTGCTGCTTTGCTACTTTTCCAAAAATCAGTAAATAGTATAATAACTAGATGGATTTTTGTAATCACTGCCATCATTACATTTATTGGTTTTAATACGCCATGGACTATTCCTACAATTATTATACTTGCTGGAGTAGTAACCAATTTTAGCGATAAGAGAATCCCAACGGATGGCACTGCGCCAAAATCTATTCAATGGAGAGCACTTGTTTTATTTGTGCTTTTATTTATCGCAGCTGGTTTTTTATCTGAGCGAGCTACCAAACAAAATTGGGAATCTAGAAAACTATTTAACCTCTTTGAAAATAATTATCGTTTTGGAAGTATGGTATTTGGCGGGGGTGATGTTTTGATTCCCATTATGTATGAACAATTTGTTACAAGACCTTCATCCAAAAGAATTCAAGAAAATAAAAGAGATGTTGTCAAAATAGATAGAGCAAATTTTTTAACCGGAACGGGTTTGGTTAGAGCGGTACCTGGTCCAATATTTTCTATTTCAAGTTATATGGGTGCAATGGCTTTAAAAGACAAGTCCATGAGCACACAACTTTATGGTGCCTTAGTGGCAAGTTTAGGGATCTTTCTTCCTAGTTTTTTAATTGTTTTATTTTTCTTTCCTATTTGGCAATATTTAAAGAAGTACGCCATTTTTTATAGATCACTAGAAGGTGTATATGCAGCTATTGTTGGTATCATGATAGGTGCATCTTTATATTTGATTAAAGATATTGTTGTCGATTTACAATCTGCCACTGCTGTTTCAGTAAGTATGTATGTAGTAATTTTCTTTTTGAGTACCTATCTTTTATACAAGCAAAAATTAGCACCACAATGGATTGCTTTTTCGTGTATTGTTATTGGCTTGTTAATGTCTGGCTGGTTTTAAGAACATTTTCATAATATTGCACCACCCATGATGCAGCGTTTTATTCTTTGTATATTGATTATTTTTTTGAACAATTCTTTTGTTCAAGCGCAAACAGCTGTGGTAAGTGGAACAGTATATGATATTTCTGGAAGAAGGCCAGTGGAAGCAGTGATAGTGCATACAAACGATCATCAATCAACTACCGATTCATTAGGAAGGTATATCATTACTGTAAGGGCAAAAGATTCTATCTGGTTTTCTTTATTTGGAAAGAGTACGCAGAAATACACATTAGATACCATTGAGGACAAGCGTAATTTCAATATTATGATTCATGTGAATGGCGTGGATCTTCCTGAAGTGACTGTAAGGAATAATAATTATCGATTGGACTCCATTCAAAACAGATATGATTATGCCAAATTCTTTAATTACCAACCACCGGGTATTAGATTGGCCAATAATGCAAATTTATTTAATCCAAGTGGGGGCTTGTCTATAGGATTTGATTTAGTGGAGATGATCAATATGTTTAGGTTCAAAAGAAACCGAAATCTTGGTTATTTACAAAAAAGACTCATTTCTCAAGAGCAGGAAAAGTATGTAAACTACCGATTTACCAAGCGGTTTGTTCAAAAAATCACCCTTTTGGAGGGTGAGCCGCTTACCCAATTTATGGACTATTGCAAACCCTCTTATGAGGTTTTGGGACTATTAAACGACCTAGAATTGGGCTATTATATCCAACAAAAGTATTTGGCATTCAAAGCCAGCCGTCCCTAGTCTTCCGTTCATCTATTTTATTTCTATAAAAAGGCAGGTTTTTATATCTTTATAGACTAAAATTCAAGCATTTGAGAAAGATTCAGTTGATTATCGCGGCAGCAGTTTTATTCGTTGTCGGATGTAAAGAAAAAACGAAGCCAACAGACAAGTTTAATCCTAATATGCCTGTTTCGGTAGATATTACTATCGCGGAAGTACAAAAAGTAGACAAACAAATCGAGGTGAATGGAACGGTTTTAGCGAATGATTTTGTGGAACTACACCCAGAAACAAATGGTAGAATTACTTTCTTGCAAATTCCAGAGGGCAAAATGGTTAAAGCGGGTACTGTTTTAGCAAAATTGAATGACGCAGATTTACAAGCACAATTAGAAAAATTAAAAGTCCAATTAGAATTAGCCAATATCAATGAACAAAGAAATAAGCAATTATTGAATGCAAGAGGCATTAATCAAAGCGATTACGATTTGTCATTACAACAAGTCAAGAGTTTAAAAGCCGATATGGCTTATACGCAATCACTAATAGATAAAACGGTGATTAAAGCTCCTTTTGATGGTCAAATGGGATTAAGACAAGTAAGTGTTGGTGCATTCATCAATACAGCTAGTACTATTGCGACTATTCAAAAAGTGGATCAATTAAAAATGGATTTTACTTTACCAGAAATTTATGGCGATTATGTAAAAGTGGGTAAGACTATTCAAATGTCTACTATTGGTAATGAGCAAAAGCCCATCAAGGCAACCATTATAGCAATTGAACCTCAAATCATTGCTACTACAAGAAATATAAAAGTAAGAGCTAGCTTCAAAGGCAAGGTATTACCTGGCGCATATGCTAAAGTATTCTTGGGTGAAAATGCAACAAAGCCAACTATCTTGGTTCCTTCTAATATTATTATTCCAGATTCCAAAGCAAAGCAAGTGGTTGTAGTGAAAAATGGAGAAGCCAAATTTGTTAGCGTCGAAACAGGCTATAGAACCATAAGTTCTGTAGAAATTACTAAAGGATTGCAAGTAGGAGATAGCATCATTGTTGCAGGCATGCTTTTCGTTAAAGATGGTGCTAAATTAAAAATTGGCAAAACACTTTCAAATCTTGATATTACCAAATAGGGTTTTAAACTTATTATTTTAGATGAATATATCTGAACTTTCATTGAAACGACCGGTATTGGCTACCGTGATGAATATTGCCATTATTATTTTTGGTTTAGTAGGCTTTTCTTTTTTAGCGTTAAGAGAATATCCAGCAATTGATCCACCTATAGTGAATGTACAAACATCCTATACTGGAGCGAATGCTGAGGTGATTCAAAGTCAAATTACTGAACCTCTTGAAAAAGCAATCAATGGTATTCCGGGTATCAGAACCATTAACTCTTCAAGTTCTGTGGGTAATTCTAATATTACCGTTGAATTTAATTTAGGCGTTAACTTAGAAACTGCTGCCAATGATGTTAGAGATAAGGTTTCACAAGCACAAAGATCACTTCCTCAAGATATTTCTAGTCCACCGGTAGTTTCTAAAGCAGATGGAGGAGATTTCATATTAATGTTAACCATTAGAAGTAAAACAAAGGGATTGTTGGAGTTAACAGAGTATGCAGAAAATGTATTGTTACAAAGGTTTCAAACAATAGACGAAGTAAGTAATGCTGGAGTTAGAGGTAAGCGTCAAGCAATGCGCATCTCTCCAAATACGGACTTATTAAGTGCTTATGGAATTGCATTCAATGATATTCAAACTGCATTAAATAGAGAGAACGTAGAATTGCCTGCAGGATCTATATATGGTAATAAATCAGAGTTTATCATTAGAACCTTGGGAAGGTTATCAACAGAATTAGATTTTAGAAATGTCATTCTAAAAGAAGATGCTAATGGTATTGTGAGATTGGGAAATGTTGCTAAGGTAGAATTAGGTCCTGAGCAAGAAGACCAAGGTACTTATTTCAATGGCGTACCAGTGGTGATGTTGACGATATCTCCTCAGCCAGGAGCAAATCAAATTAAAATTGCTGATGAGTTTTATAAAAGATTAGAAGAAGTAAAAAAGCAAAATAAATCAGATATTGAGTTTGCTATTCCTATTGACAATACTTTAAATATTCGTCGTGCTTTAGCAGAAGTAAAAGAAACTATTGTAATTTCTTTTGTGTTGGTAGTATTGGTTATTTTCTTCTTCTTCAGAAATTGGTTAATTGCCATTCGTCCATTAATAGATATTCCTATTTCTTTGATTGCTACGTTCTTTATTATGTACTTAGCTGGATTCTCTATTAATGTATTAACCTTATTGGCCATAGTATTAGCAACTGGTTTGGTGGTAGATGACGGAATTGTGGTGACGGAAAATATTTTTAGAAAACTAGAAGAAGGATTGTCATTAAAAGATGCAGCAAGAGAGGGTAGTAAAGAGATCTTCTTTGCAGTCATTTCTACTTCCATTACTTTGGCGGTAGTATTTATGCCTGTAATATTCTTGCAAGGATTTGTAGGTTCATTATTTAAAGAATTTGGGGTAGTGGTTGCAGGCGCGGTACTTGTGTCGGCCTTTGTATCCTTAACGATTACCCCAGTATTAAATGTTTATCTAAATAGAAAAGATGGAAAGCATGGTGCTTTTTACGAAAGAACCGAGCCTTATTTTAAAGCATTTGAAAACGGTTATAAAAATTTACTACAAAAATTTTTACAAGTAAGATGGATCGCTTGGGTGATCGTTTTTGGTTGTTTTGGTTTGATTTTCATCGTTGGTAAAAATATTCAAGGTGAGCTAGCTCCACTGGAGGACAAGGGTTCTGTAAGAATTACGATGTCGGGTGCTGAGGGAATGAGTTATGATGATATGAGAGCTGACTTATTAAAAGCAGTTAGAATAATGCAGGACTCTTTCCCTGAACAAGCTTTCACATGGGGTAGTGTACCAGGTTATGGAGGTAATAGTGGTAATAGTTCTGCATCTGGAAGATTAGGTTTGGTTGGTAAAGACGAAAGAACAAGAACCCAATCTGAAATCGCCGCAGATTTAAATAAAAAAATGAAACGTTTTAAAAATGTCAGAGTTTTTGCGATTGAAGAACAAACTATTTCTGTGGGTATGATGTCAAGAGGTTCACTGCCTGTTCAATTCATTATTCAAAATTTAGATTTCCAAAAAATTAGAAATGTGATTCCTCAATTCTTGGAAGCTGCTAGAAAGGATAAGACTTTCCAGAATGTGGATGTGAATTTGAAATTTAACAAACCTGAATACGATTTGTCTATAGATAGAATGCGCGTAAGAGAATTGGGTTTGAATACTGCAGATGTAGCACAAGCTTTACAAGCTGCATTTAGTGGTGCCCGATCTGCATATTTTATCATGAATGATCGACAGTATCAAGTGATCACACAGGTTCCGAAATCAGATAGAAATACCCCTTCTGATATTGATAAAATATATGTTAGAAATAACAGAGGAGAGCAAATACCTATTTCAAGTGTATTAACCATAGAGGAAAATAGTAATCCACCTAATCTATACCACTACAATCGTTTTAATTCTGCTACTATTTCTGCTTCTTTAGCAGAAGGCAAAACAATCGGAGACGGTGTGGATGCGATGGAAAGAATTGCTAAAGAAAAATTAGATGAAAGTTTTCAAACCGCATTGAGTGGTCCTTCAAGAGATTTCAAAGAGAGCTCTTCTAATACTTCTCAAGCATTGATTTTAGCATTGGTATTAATTTATTTAGTGTTAGCAGCTCAATTTGAAAGTTTCACGGATCCATTTATTATTATGATTACGGTTCCATTGGCCATAGCAGGTGCTCTTTTAAGTTTATGGACATTAGATCAAACATTAAATATTTTCTCTCAAATTGGTATTATCATGTTGATAGGGTTAGTTACCAAGAATGGTATCTTGATTGTAGAGTTTGCAAATAAGAAAAGAGAAACTGGATTAGCTATTAAAGAAGCTGTATTAGAAGCTGCCACTCAACGATTAAGACCCATTTTAATGACAAGTTTAGCGACTGCATTGGGCGCCTTACCTATTGCGATTAGTTTAGGAGCAGCTGCGACTAGTAGAAAAGCATTGGGAACAGTTGTGGTAGGAGGTTTATTGTTCTCTTTGGTGCTTACTTTGTTTGTTATTCCTTCTGTGTATACATATTTATCCAGTAAGCATAAGAAGCAAATTGATTAAATTATCAGTTTAAATAAACAAGCCATGAAATACTTTATTACTTTTTGTTCATTAGCTTTCATGGCTTGTAATTTTTCTACAACTACTCAACAACAACAAGATTGGACAATTGGTGATTTTGTAAAACAAGATTCGGTTAATCCTATTTTATTGCCAGACACCAATTTTCATTTTGATTGTCCTGTATCCAATAAGCAAGTACTTTGGCAATCTAAAAATGTGTTGAATCCAACTGCCTTCATTAAAGATGGTAAAGTGTATTTATTATACCGTGCTCAGGATAGTGCAATGACTTCTAGATTGGGCTTAGCAATAAGTGAAGATGGAATACATTTCAAAAAACAACCCAATCCCATTTTTTATCCAACAAATGACAGTCTACAAAAATATGAATGGCATGGTGGTGTGGAAGATCCAAGAATTGTATCAACCGAAGATGGTGGATATTTATTGACCTACACTTCTTATGATGGCAAAACTGCAAGACTTTGTTATGCTACCTCAAAAGATTTATTACAATGGGAAAAATATGGTCCATTGCTCAAGAATGAAAAATACATCAATGCATGGTCAAAATCTGGATCAATTGTAGTGGAGCAAAAAGGAGATCAAATGGTTGCTAAAAAAATCAATGGAAAGTATTGGATGTACTTTGGAGATACCCAATTATTCATGGCTTATTCCAGTGATTTAATTCATTGGGAGGCACTAGAAAACAAGGAATCACAAAAATTAGTCGCTGTATTAAATCCTAGAGCAGGCTATTTTGATAGTAGATTGGTAGAACCCGGGCCATTTGCTTTGTATACCAATAAAGGCATTGTGCTTATTTATAATAGTAGCAATGCTGCCAACAACAATGATCCTAATCTTCCAATATATACTTATTCGGCTGCACAGGCATTATTTGATTCAACCCAACCTTATAAATTATTGGATAGAACCAATCAATATTTTATCCATCCTGATAAACCTTATGAAAAAACAGGAGAAGTGAACGAAGTATGCTTCGTTGAAGGCCTTGTTCATTTTAAGCAAAAATGGTTTTTATATTATGGCACAGCAGATTCTAAAATTGCGGTGGCCATTGCTAATCCTCGCTAGTTTTTTATTATATTTTTAGCAATAAAATCTGCAGTTAATTTTTCCACAGTAGCCACATCTTTTGATACCAATGGGGAGGCCAATACATGGTTACCAGTATTCACTGCTACTGCAGATTTTAAATCCGTAGGTGTAGCAATTTCTTTGATCATTTTTTGAATGGCAGTTACTTTTACTACATGGTCTTGATTAGCCTCGTCTTTATAATAGTATAATGCAAGTGTTGGCTGTTTGACTTTTGAAAAAGTCTCTTGATTCATAGTTGCTTCTAATAAATTTTGTAAAGCTACTGTTGCTTCTAATCTATAATGCGTGTTCCAATACTTTGGATAATCTGGATGTTGATATTTTATATCCATGTAATTTCCTTTCATTACCATTCTTCCAATTTGTAAACCCCAAGGGTTATTTAATAAAGGAGCTGTTGGATTAAAGATTTCTATATTAGGAGAGTATAAAATTTGTCCTGCAATATCTGGATAAGCAGCAGCTAATTGTAATGATAAGGTTCCGCCTGTGGAAGTGCTCATCAGAATTATTTTCTTTCCTAATTGTTTTCCTATGATATAAGCTTGCTTAACAGACTCCCAATAATTTTCTGCGGTTAAGTTTTGCAAATCTTCAGTGGTATCAATACCATGCTCGGCCAATCTTGCTAAATATAAATTACAATGAAATTGCTTTGCAATATTTTTATGTACTGGATCACCTTCCATTTGACTTGCACTAAATCCATGTAAATAAACAATGGCATATTCTGTTTGCTGATGATTGCTATCGGCCCATACGATACTTGCTTCATTATTTGGCTTAATGGAATGTTTTGATTCATTAGCGCGCACTAGGCTATCCAAATTGGTGCCATCTGGAATGGCTTGTATGGCATAGTCAAATACTGGTTGATCTGGGTGAGGCCCCACAAAATAAACAACAGCCAATAAGGCAATAAGACCTAAAAGTGCTTTTAACCATTTCATAATAAATAGATTGATGGAATAAAGCTAATGAATTCAAAATGCATTAAAAATATTTTTTCGTACCTTAAATTTTCAAAACGATGCTATGAACAACCAAAGATTCTTGTCTTTAGATGTATTTAGGGGTATGACAATCTGTTTAATGATCATTGTAAATACGCCCGGAGATGGATCGATGACATTTGCGCCTTTTCATCACGCTGAATGGAATGGGTTCACGCCCACAGATTTGGTTTTTCCTTCTTTCTTGTTTGCAGTTGGTAATGCGATGAGTTTTGTATTACCTAAATGGGAGAAACTATCCAATGCGACTGTTTTGTTCAAGATTTTAAAAAGAACCGTACTTATATTTTTATTGGGGTATTTAATGTACTGGTTCCCATTTACTGGTCCAATAGGCGAAACGCGCATATTGGGTGTATTACAAAGAATTGCTTTGTGTTATGGCTTTGCCTCTATTATTGCACACTTCATGCATGAAAGAGTAGTCATGATTGTTTCTGCCGTTCTATTGTTATTGTATTGGTATTTGTGTATGCGATTTGGTGTGCCTGGTCAAGAGTTAACATTAAATGGTAATGCTGGCGTATTGTTGGATAAAATGATTCTTGGAGAAAGTCATATGTATTTGGAAGATGGAGTGCCATTTGATCCAGAGGGTCTTTTAAGTACGCTTCCATCTATTGTGAATGTGTTGATTGGGTTTAGGGTAGGTAAGTTTATTCAAGAAAAAGGTAAAACTTATGAAGGCTTAACCCTTTTGATGATGTGGGGAGCTGGGTTTATTTTCTTAGGATTTATGTGGAATTATCAATTTCCTATCAATAAAAAGCTTTGGACAAGTGCTTTTGTGATGTTGACCGTTGGCTTGGACATGGTGATTTTGGGTACCATTATTTACAGAATTGAAATGCATCGACAATTGCAATTTTCGAGCTTTTTTGAGGTTTTTGGCAAAAATCCGCTGGTTATTTACCTATTTTCAGAGATTTTAGCCATTATTTTACATATTACCAAAGTGGGAGATCGGTCTACTTTTAATTGGGTTTTCCAAAATGGATTCTCCTATTTTGCTCCTTATTGGGCTTCCCTAGCTTTTGCATTTTGCTTTATGTTGGTTTGCTGGCTATTGGGTTATATATTAGATAAATATAATATATATATTAGAGTGTAAATCTTCATCATCCTTTTGCCTGTTTTGTTTTTTTTAGGAGTATAAACGGCGTACCTTTGCAGCCTCAAAACAGTACATGGAAATAAGAAACATCGCGATTATTGCGCACGTTGACCACGGTAAAACAACATTGGTTGACAAAATTTTACACGCCACAAAAGTATTCAGGGACAATCAGGAGACTGGTGACTTAATTATGGATAGTAATGAGTTGGAGCGTGAAAGAGGTATTACAATCTTAAGTAAGAATGCTTCAGTAACTTATAAGGACGTTAAAATTAACGTGATTGACACTCCTGGTCACTCTGACTTTGGAGGTGAAGTTGAGCGTGTATTGAAAATGGCAGATGGTGTTTGTTTATTAGTGGATGCTTTTGAAGGTCCAATGCCTCAAACTCGTTTCGTTTTACAAAAAGCTTTGCAATTAAATTTAAAGCCAATTGTCATTATCAATAAAGTTGATAAAGAAAACTGTCGTCCTGACGAAGTGCATGATGCAGTTTTTGAATTATTCTTCAATTTAGATGCAACAGAAGATCAATTAAATTTTCCTACATTCTATGGCAGTGGAAAGAATGGTTGGTTCAATGATAGCTTAACACCTTGCGAAGATATTACTCCATTAATGGATGGCATCTTGAAATATGTTCCAGGACCAGATGTGAAAGAAGGACCTACACAAATGCAAATTACTTCATTGGATTACTCTACTTTCTTAGGTAGAATCGCTATTGGTAAAGTAGAAAGAGGAACTATCAAAGAAAATCAAAATATCGTATTGGTACAAGCGGATGGTAGTATCAAGAAAAATAAAGTAAAAGAATTATACGTATTTGAGGGAATGGGTAAGCGTAAAGTAACAGAAGTTGTTTCTGGTGACTTATGTGCTGTGGTTGGTTTAGAAGAATTCAATATTGGTGATACCATTGCTGATCCTGAAAATCCAGAAGCTTTACCAATTATTAGTGTAGATGAACCTACAATGAGTATGACTTTTAGTATTAACAACTCTCCTTTCTTTGGTAAGGAAGGTAAGTTTGTAACATCACGTCATATTCGCGATCGTTTAATGAAAGAAACAGAAAAGAACTTAGCATTGCGTGTTGAAGAAACAGATAGTGCAGATAGTTTCTTGGTATATGGTAGAGGTATTTTACACTTGGGTGTATTGGTAGAAACAATGCGTCGTGAAGGATATGAATTAACTGTTGGTAATCCTCAAGTATTGGTAAAAGATATTGATGGTAAAAAACATGAACCATTTGAAATTTTAGTGGTGGATGTTCCTAGTGAGTTTAGCGGTAAAGTAATTGACTTAGTAACTCAGAAGAAGGGAGAGATGTTAATTATGGAATCTAAAGGAACTATGCAACACTTAGAATTTGATATCCCTTCAAGAGGATTGATTGGTTTACGTTCTCAAATGTTAACGCAAACTGCAGGTGAGGCGGTAATGGCCCATAGATTTAATGAATACAAGCCTTGGAAAGGACCAATTCCTGGAAGAAATAATGGTGTATTGGTAGCTAAGTTTGCTGGTACAACAACTGCTTATTCAATTGATAAATTACAAGATAGAGGTAGATTCTTTATTGAACCAGGTGAAGAAGTTTATGCTGGACAAGTATTAGCAGAACACATTAAGCCAGGTGATTTGAATATCAACGCTGTGGAGATGAAAAAATTAACCAACCACCGTGCGAGTGGAAGTGATGATAGCGTTCGTATTACTCCAAAATTACAATACACTTTAGAAGAGTGTATGGAATATATTCAGTTTGATGAGTGTATTGAAGTGACTCCTAAGTCGGTTCGTATGCGTAAGACTTTGTTAGATGAAAATGATCGAAACAAAGCATCTAAGCAAGCTGCAC
>VFQT010001642.1_pt1 | contig 26080 bp, 19 predicted proteins | sample 3512381 | NCBI WGS metagenome assembly VFQT01 (sample SAMN10412376, study PRJNA504923) | tailings metagenome | isolation source: Relicate 2 Philex TSF3 active mining site | place: Philippines: Tuba, Benguet | collected 2017-08-29
GGTGGCTTCAGTGGTATTGTCTCTGATCGCAGCGCAATACAATATCGAATGCTTAATAAAAGTAAGGGTCCTGCAATGTGGAGTCCACGAACACAAAATGATCGCATGTTATTTGCAGAGCATTGGAGATATGTGCTGGAGGAAATTCCAACCCTTGACTTTTGGCAAGACAGTGTAAACGAAATTCTCATCGAAAACAATCGGGCCGTAGGTGTCAAGACAGCCATGGGTGTAGTCTTTCATTCCTCTACAGTTATAGTTACAAGCGGAACTTTTTTAAACGGCACAATACACGTTGGAGAAAAGCAGTTCGGTGGTGGAAGAATGGGGGAAAAAGCCTCAACAGGTATTACTGAACAACTTGTTGCTCTTGGCTTTCAAGCTGGACGTATGAAAACTGGAACTCCGCCAAGAATAGATGGAAGATCATTGGATTATTCCAAAATGGAAGTACAACCAGGTGATGAAAATCCAGTGCGATTCAGTTATTTACCACAATCTCAACTGCAAGAACAACGACACTGTTGGATCACCTATACCAACACTGTTGTGCATGATATTCTAGCCACTGGATTTGAAAAAAGCCCCATGTTCCAAGGCCGTATTACTGGATTAGGGCCTAGATATTGCCCATCCATTGAAGATAAAATAACACGATTCGCAGATAAAACATCGCACCAACTTTTTGTTGAACCAGAAGGTTGGAAAACAGTAGAAATTTATTTAAATGGTTTCTCTACCAGCCTACCCGAAGATGTACAATATGCAGCACTTCAACAAATACCCGGCTTTGAAAAAGCAAAAATGTTCAGGCCAGGATACGCCATTGAATATGATTACTTCGCACCAAACCAGCTCAAACCAACACTCGAAACCAAGGGTGTGGTAGGACTCTTTTTCGCTGGTCAAATTAACGGAACCACAGGATACGAAGAAGCGGCTGGACAAGGAATTGTAGCAGGAATAAACGCAGCACTGCTTGTCAAAGAAAAAGAACCCTTCGTACTTCAACGCAATCAAGCATACATTGGTGTACTTATCGATGATCTCATTACCAAAAGTACAGAAGAACCTTATCGTATGTTTACGAGTCGCGCAGAGTTCAGAACCTTATTAAGACAAGACAATGCCGATGAACGATTAACTCCACTGTCACACAACATTGGTCTTGCATCTGACGAACGCATGAACCGACTCAACAAAAAACAATCTGCGATCAAAGAATTAAGTAAAGCATTAGAAAAAACATCTGTAAATCCAGAAGAAATCAACCCCTATCTTTCCTCAATTGGCTCCGCCACAATTGATCAGAAAGTAAAGGCTAAAACAATAATAACCAGACCCCAAGTGAGCATCTCGGAACTTATTCACGCTGTGGATTCATTAGCGCCCATTACAGACACTTTCTCAGACCAGGTTGATGAGATTGTTACACAGGTGGAAATAACTTTAAAATACGCCGGTTATTTGGCTAAAGAAGAAGAAATGGCCAATAAACTCACACGCCTTGATCATGTGAAGCTTCATCTGGATCTTGATTATTCACAAATTAACTCCTTAAGCTCAGAAGCCAAACAAAAATTAAGTCTAGTGAAACCAGCAACTATTGGACAAGCATCGCGCATCTCGGGTGTAAATCCAACAGATATCGCTATCTTGCTTACCTATCTCGGACGATAATGCGCATCTTACCACAGCTTAATATAGGATTCAAAAATCATGTAAAAGCCTTTGAATTCATATTCAAACATAACCTTTGGTATTACTTTTTCCTACCCGCCATACTTACCGTTATTCTCTTAATTCTCGGCTATTGGGGTATACAATCAATTGCTCAATCCTTAACCGAATATCTCGTAACAAACCTTTTTCCTGAGAGTGTAGAAAGCTCTATTCTCCAAACCATTATTGACATACTTGCCTTTTTTGTTTCTCTTTTTATCAAATTTATACTCGGCATTATTCTGTATAATTATCTCAAATACATTGTACTCATATTTTGCTCACCGATACTTGCACATCTTTCAGAAAAAACCGAGGCCATTGTAACAGGCATATCCACACCATTTTCCCTTGGCCAATTTTTGAAAGATATTTCACGTGGAATCCTTGTTGTTCTTCGAAACTTTATCATTGAAACAGGACTCTTTATTGCTTCACTGCTATTTGTCTGGATACCCATCTTCAAATGGTTTGTACTTCCAGTGCAATGGGGTTTTAATTGGTACTTCATCGGATACAGTTTATTCGACTATTCCTATGAAAGAAGGGGTTGGTCCATTTCAAAAGGAACTACATTCACAAGGCAATATAAATCCATAGCTATAACACATGGATTCGTATTCTCACAAATTATGAAGGTGCCGTTCCTTGGAATTTGTGTAGCACCTATAGTTGGAATTGTGGCAGCAACTTTAAGTTTTCTTGAACTCGAAAAAACACCTACTTCATAAACTTCTGCCCATTGACTTTCGTTAGGACACCTTGCTCATAAAATAAGGTCTGTACTACCGTACCAAATTCATCATAATATTTCCAATCACCCGATTTTTCCCCTCCTTCAAATTCCCCTTTTGATTCCAACTTACCATTATCATAAAAATATTCATGCTTCCCAATAGCAACACCCATTTGAAAAGATCCAGAAAATACAACCACTTCACCTCTCCTAAAAATCCACTCTCCATCTTTTTCTCCTTCCACATAATTACCTTCTCTGACTAACCCGTTCAACAACTCTTTCCATGGCCCCTGTCGCAAGCCATCTAAATATTCACCTTGCAATAAAATTGTTCCTACAGAATCATCTGCCAACTCCAAGTAAGATCCATTCAATTTGCCCTTTCTATAATTTTCTTCTCTCAATAATTTTCCACTGGGGTAATACCATTTCCAAGTACCCGATAACAAACCATTCTCGTATTTCCCCTGTTGCTCTGTCTTTCCATATTCCGACAAAAAAAGCCAGGTTCCATCTTTCTTTCCTTGCTTGAAATTCCCAATGGTTCGAACAAGACCATTTTGATAGAAATATTTCCACTCTCCCACTTCCCTGCCCAATGAATCAAATTTACCCTCAGCGATAGGTTGATCATTTAAATAAATGCGTGTAGTAATAATGTTTCCCGTGGAATCTAACAATTGGAAATGACCATGCTTCACTGCTCCTCTGAAGCTACCTATTTGTTTCACCCTACCCTTCTCATCATACTCTTTTTTAACTTCAATAAATTTTGTCTGCTCTTCATTCTGGACCAATTGACCCATTTCATAATAAAGATATTTTTCGAAAACCCCTTGCCTATTGAAATACTTAAACAAGCCTTGTTTCAAACCATTCACATAATTTCCTTCCTCCTTTATCTCTCCGAACGAATACAACTCTTGCCAAAAACCAATTTTCTTTCCAAACCCATCATATCTATTCAACTTTTCTTGACTATAAATAAGTCCATTTTTATAGGTTGTTTTTGTAATTATCCTACCATCTATTTCATCATATTCTTTCAATACACCAGATAATACATTATTCTCATAAACACCTTGTTCTTTGACTTTTCCAGATTGAAAATAAACCACGTATTCTCCTTGTTTAACATTTCCAACATAGGTATACGATTTTACTTTCCTTTCTAACGAATCGTAATAAATTTCTATACCTTCTTTTAAATCATTTTTATATGATATGAGTTGACTCAACGATCCGTTCTCTCTGTAAAACTTCCACGTGGAATCCAGTAAAAATAAAGTTCTGTTTCCTTCTGATTTGAGCTTACCATTGGAATAATATGTTTTCCAATATCCATTCGGCCGACCGTTTTCTATATTTCCCTCTGAACTAACCACTCCATTTGGAAAATAGTATTTGGTATACGTTGCTCCAGGCTGGGACCATGAAACATGAAAATGAATAACAAACAAGACCAGGGTAGGAATTATTCGACTCGTTTTCATTTGAAATTTCATGAGACAAATTTGATTCATAATTTCGAAACAACGAGAAATAGCACGAATTAGTTTTTACACAACACTATATCATTATTATTTCTTTTTAATAAAGAATATAGTAGTAATAATAGGGCTGTTCATAAGCTGTAAAACTTCCTTCCATTTCATTTTGATTTCTAGATTTAAACGAACCATGAAATGGTTTTCAACAAAATTCACGTTATATACCTACTTGTATTCAATGAATTAACAAAATTTAGATATTTATGAATTATGATTTCTGTTGAAAAATAAGTGTAGTGAATAGCCCTGAATTTAGTTCATGAAAACGTCAAGAATTTGATAGAAAGTGATGAAACAATTCTTTGTAAAATTCATTTGTTTGTCTAATGAGAGAAATTATTACGTTTAACAAATACAGTTTTCAACATTTACGAACAAGAAAGTGACTAATTATTTACTCCTCTGTTAGTAAGTGAAATGGGATTGAAATACCTTGCAGCAAAATTAAACAAGTGGAATTATACATTGGTTCTGATCATGCCGGATATAGCATGAAAGAAGAAATAAAAAATTGGATTCATATTAACTATCCAGCTATTTCTATTAATGATGAAGGTTGTAATTCAGCAGAGAGCTGTGACTATGCAGATTATGCGCATGCTGTTGCAAGTAAAATTAAAAATGATTCACGTGGAATTTTACTTTGTGGTTCGGCTAATGGTGTAAGTATTGCCGCAAATAAGCATACCGGGGTGCGAGCTGCTCTTTGTTGGAATGAAGAAATAACGAAATTAGCAAGGGAGCATAACGACGCTAATGTTTTATCTATTCCTGCGCGTTATGTAACACTAGAACAAGCCAAAGAAATGGTTAAAATATTTTTTGAAACTCCTTTTGAAGGAGGAAGACACTTAAGAAGAGTAGAAAAAATTGACATCATATGAGAAAGACATTATTGACTTTTTGCGGTCTATTGGCAGCTTCGTTTGGATTTACCCAAATTGTTTTGGATGCTCATGATAAACGAGATTACTACATGAATACCATTACGGTTGAAGAGTTGAAAGAACATTTGTATTATCTAGCTGCAGACGAATTTGAAGGTAGAGAGACAAGTAAACCGGGGCAGAAAAAAGCTGCTGCATTTTTAGAATCGTATTACAACCAACAAGGATTAATTAGTGGATCATTAAATGGTGTTCAACAACAAAGTTTTCCGTTAAGAAAAAGAAAACTAAATTCTACAACCGTTACGTTATCGAACGGAAAAACATTTAGTGCTGATAAGGATTTATTTTGTTTAGATGCAGAAGGGTTGGAGGGACAGACAGTGTTTTCTAAAATCATTTTTGTGGGATACGGAATTGATGCTGGAGATGTGTATAATGATTATGCAAAAATTGATGTAAAAGATGCTTTAGTTGTTGTACGTGATGGAGAGCCGTTAGATAAAAAAGGTGTTCGTTCATTGCTTAGTACAGATGGTGAGAAATTGACAGATTGGAGTTATGATCCAGCATGGAAATTGAATGCCGCTAAAAAACATGGTGCAAAAGCCATTGCTATTTTAAGAGAAGACTATAAGACGTTTTTACCACGTATTAAGTTCTGGTTGGAATCAGAAAGAATGGAATTGATTGAAGATGATAACCAGCAATTAGCTTCAGGTATTCCTTTAATATTCATTTCAAAAGAAACTGCTGATCTTTGGTTGAATGGTGTTCCAAAGAAAAAGAGAAGGAAGGATATAAAGACAAGTGAGTTTCAGGGAGAACTTCAAATTAATGTTTCAGATGAAATTGTAAGTAGTGAGAATGTTTTGGCTTTTATTGAAGGGTCTGACGAAAAGCTAAAAAACGAAATTTTAGTTATTTCTGCTCACTATGATCACATTGGAATTGTGAATGGAGAAATAAATAACGGTGCAGATGATGATGGTTCAGGTACCGTTAGCGCTATGGAAATTGGAGAAGCGTTTATTCAAGCAAAAAAAGAAGGGAATGGACCAAAACGGAGCATTCTCATTTTACACGTTAGCGGAGAAGAAAAAGGGTTATTTGGTAGTGATTATTATACTCGCCATCCTGTATATCCTTTATCGAATACAGTTTGCGATTTGAACATTGATATGATAGGTCGTGTAGATGAAACACATGAGAATGATAGTAACTATATTTATTTGATTGGAAGTGATCGATTAAGTATGGATTTGCATAGAATTTCTGAGGAGGTGAATAAACAAACGAAGAATATTAAGTTAGACTACACTTTCAATTCGGAAGATGATCCCAATCAATTTTACTACAGATCAGATCATTACAACTTTGCAAAAAACAACATTCCTGTCATTTTTTATTTCAGTGGTGTGCATGAAGATTATCATAAACCAGGTGATGATGCAGAAAAAATACTGTATGGAAAAATGACCAATATTGCTCAACTTATTTTCTCTACAGCTTGGGAGATTGCGAATGCTCCAGAGCGGTTGAAACTTTCTGTTCGTTAGATTGCAGGAAAAAAAACAAAATAATGAATAGGGTAGAAATACCTACACCAGGTTGTGTGTTCAATGTATCTTCTGTGAAGCAAGAGGCTATGAATATGATTAGAAAACAGGATGCTCCAATCACGTTAAGATTATCTTTTAATTGTTGAAATAAGCCAATTAAGAGCAGTAAAAAGAAAATAAGAGACAATACACCACTATTTAACCAAAGTGTCAAGAATTGATTGTGTGGTTGTTTCGGCATGTTTTCACTTGCTATTTCTAATTTTCCATATTGTTTCTCAAATTGAGCGCGAGTGTTTGCGACTCCTATACCTCCCAGTGGATGTTGAAGTAAAATATTTTTTGTGATATTCATTAAATACAATCGTTGGAAAATGGAGTGTCCAACAGACTGTCCACCACTCTGGAAATTGGTGTATTCAAAATGAATTTGATACGCTCTTTTTTCAAGAGCGTTCCAATTAACCTCTAGGTAATTGGTATATCCGGATTTGATGTTTTGAATATCTTGATCATTTAGTGCAGATACGCCGCTTGCATCTTTAGACAACCCCTTACTTGTTAAATATCGAATAATGGTTTGTTTGAGGGGTTGATTTCGTTCGTCGAGACCTTCAATATTAATATCAGTTCGTTGATTCCAAGATTCTTTTAATTCTTGTTCGGCCAAACAAGAATAGGTGAGAAATCCATTTTCAGAATAGAATGGCGAATTATTGATAGCATATGTTTCCCCCTGTAGTGTTTCAGTATTGTAACAAGATGGTTTCGGGGATGGTTGATAATAGAGTGGTAAAAGATAAATGAGTACAACAATGGGCGGAATAAACAACACGAAGAGAAAACGAAACCTATTCAATAGTATGAGATAGGTAATACCTCCAATTAGAAAGAAGATAAGACCACTTATTGTTGCAGTTATGTACAAGAAGAACAAGCTGAGAGTAAGCAGAACCAATGGAATTGAACGATTGAATTGTTTATCAGATAATGTATGAAAGAACAAAACAGAGGCAAGAATTGAAAGTCGTATGTGAGAGATAAGGAAAGAGGCTTTACGTGGATCAGCTAAAGGATAGCGCATTAATCCATAAGCAATAGATGCAATGAGAGAGATTACAACCCCTACGAATAGTGCGTTCCAAATGAATTTTGTTTCAATAGTTGTGAATGAATTTTGAGTAGAAAATAGGAAGGGTGCTATACAAAACGGTAAAATGGTTTTTACTTCGTTAAGAACAGCCGAGTCAAAATGAAATGCAGCTGAAACTAAAATTGAAAGGAGAAGAAGAATGAAATATTTAGACTTGGTTAAAGTCGGGTATTTTTTCGTTTTAATAGCAACAGTAATTGTGGCTATAAATAATAACCCCATGGCAATTGAAGCCCCAACGTTCCAAATGGGAATAAAGAAAGCCCATAAAGCAAGGGTGAGTGAGATTGGGGATAGAGAAAGAATTTTTCTCATTTATTTTTTATCTGTCGCTACAGAGGATAGGATAGTTGAGTATTGGCTACTTGACAAAACTTCAGATGATTTTTGAATAAAAAAATCACGATCTAAAGAGTATTCCAGAGCTCGAACTTCATGAAAATACATTTGTACTAATTTTTTTTCTAATTCGGGAAGGATACTTTTTTTATCAACCAGAAGTGTATTTAGAATTGCACCACTCAGAGATTCCTTCAGTTGAGCTAAGGAGTTGCTTACTTCCTGTGTGGAAATAGTAGTAAGATCTTCGGTTAACTTTTTATATCCTTCGAACCATTCAGGAAATACATTCTCTCCATTTTCCGAAGTTAATTTTGCGAACTCAAGATATTCAGCATCTGAAAGCATAAAGTTCATGGAATCAATGGTCTCATGCTTTAATCTGTAGCTAACACCGTAATTGAAATACGCATAATTCTTGTCAAGAGATTTAAGTAAAAGTTGTTTATCTGAAGCGGTTAGTTCAATGTCAGGTTGAATACCCCGACCATCTTTAACCACTCGACCATTTTTTGTTTTAAAAAGGCTTTCATTGTGCTCTTCTGTTAACTGAGCTTTTCCATTTTGCTTATTTCCGTAGTCGAGTTTTTGAATGCATCTGCCGCTCGGAGTGTAGTACTTGGCTACAGTGATTTTCATTTTTGAATTGTAGCTTAAGTCGAGGGTTTGTTGAACCAATCCTTTTCCAAAGGAATTGTTACCAATAATTACCGCCCGATCTAAATCTTGAAGAGCTCCGCTAACAACCTCAGATGCTGAAGCTGATCCCTCATCAATGAGAACCACGATTGGAATTTGGGTATCTAAGGGTTCGTTTAATGCTGTGTAAACTTGTTCCCACTCATTGGCCTTACCTCTTGTCTTGGTTATGACTGTTCCTTTCGGAACAAAGAGGTTTACAATATTCACCGCCTCCATTAAAAGACCACCACCGTTTCCTCTTAAATCGAGTATTAGTTGTGTAGCTCCTGCGCCTTTTAATTTTCTAAAGGCGGTAGCCACCTCATTTGATGCGGTTTGTGTAAAACCATCAAGTTTAATATAACCGGTGTTAGATCCAATGATTTTCGATAAGGGGACATCGGGGTTTTTAATTGATTCTCTTGTAAGTATTATTTGTTCTGGAGTCTCTTTACCTAATTTCTTTACTGTTATAGTTAATTGAGAGCCCGGCGCCCCTGTAATTCCATCTTCAAGGTTATCTAAATCTACACCTTGAATACTTTTATTTCCAATATGGGTAATGATATCACCCGCTTTCAATCCAGCCTTGTCTGCAGGAAACCCTTTAAAAACCTCTAGCACTGTATTTTCATTGTTAACAAGACTTATTCTACTTCCAATTCCACCATATTTTCCCGTTTGTAAATAAAATGCATCTTCAATTTTAGACTCAGGATAGTATACGGTGTAGGGATCGAGGTTCCTTAACATGGCCTGTATAGCTTCAGTAATAACACTACCGGGTGTAGTATTTTCAACGTAGAGCTGATCAACCTGCTTGTATGCATCAATGAATATTTCAAGTTGTTTGTTTATTTCGAAATAATCAGAGGTAGGCTGTGCTTTTAAAGCTTGACCTTGGAACATGAAAGCATATAGAATGACACAAATTGCAATTCTATTTGGGTTGGAAATATTGAAGAACATCTTGAATTAAGATTTGTGTTTTTTGATTGATATACGCTTGGTTAGGTAGGGTCTTACCGGTAAATATAAAGGCTAACGAAATTTGAAGCTGCTTGTTGCTTGCTAATTCCATAATGGGAAACTTTTGGTGTCGGTAAGCTTCGCGAAAAAGACGTTTTATTCTATTTCTATCGTGGGCTCGTTTGTATTTCTTTTTTGGAGCGGTGAACATAGCCCTTACATCAGCAGCTCCGGGCTCTGCATGAGCAAGCACAATGATGGCAGGTGCTTTGAAAGCCACCCCTTTTTCATACAAAACCTCGATTGCCTTTTTTTTCTTGAGGCGTTCAGTTTTCTTTAATGAATGACGAAGACCGCTATTTGAAGAACTGCTCATAATTCTCTAGCGCATTAATGGCAGAGGAGACGTCGCGATCAGACGAGTTAATAAATTCTATCATTGCCTTTTCACCGTATATAGACCGGGTGATCTGAGCTTTCATTCTCTCAGAAATAAGCATTCTTATTTTATTTTTTTCGTTTTGACCAACGGTAATGTTTTGTAGTTCTGCAGCTGCAAAAACCTCTTGTATCAAACCGTCTGGAACACTATACTTTTGCATGAAGTCATTTGAACCAGAGAATTTTTTTGTAATGCTTTTATTGTGATCCAAATAATCGAAACCAACATTTCGAATGATTCCGAAGTTTACAATTTGCGCGAAGTTGTAAGAGCTTTTTGTAGAATCATATGGCGCGAAAACATCTGGAATAATACCACCCCCTCCGTATACCGCCCTTCCTTTAGGTGTAAGTTTTTTCATTGAGTCATTTTTTACAATTTGTGACTCATTATACATTTCACCTGAATTCCAACGGTTACTTGTTTCTTGATGATACAACTCTTTTTTATCATAAGGCTTTTGTATGCATCTTCCTGTAGGTGTGTAATATCGGGCCGTTGTAAGTCGAATGGCGCTATTGTCGGGCAAAAGAACCTCATTTTGAACCAATCCTTTACCGAAAGAGCGTCTTCCTACAATGAGGGCGCGATCCCAATCTTGAAGCGCCCCGGCTAATATTTCGCTTGCAGAGGCGCTATTCTCATCAATCAAAACAGCCAACTTCATATCAACGAACTCGCCTCTTTTTTGAGTTACATAATCTTTTCTTGGGGAATGTAAGCCCTCGGTATAAACCATGAGTTGGCCAGCTTCTAGAAACTCTTCAGTAATTGCAGTTGATTGTTCTAAAAGACCCCCACCATTGTCGCGTAGGTCTATGATAAGTGAGGTGCACCCATCATAGCGCAGATTACGCACGGCAGACACGAACTCGTTGTATGTATTTTGACCAAATCGCTCAAGTTTTATATACCCAATACCAGCGTTTATTGCATAGGCTGCGGTAACGCTAGGAAGAGGAAGAGCTCCTCGTTGAACGGCAATTCTTAACGTTTCTTTTTTTCTTTTGATGTAGAGATCAACCGTGGTTCCAGATTTTCCCTTCAGCATTTTCATGACAGACTCATTGGTTAAACCAATTTGAGCAATGTTTTTCCCATCGACCTGCACTATGCGATCTCCGGCCTGAAGCCCAGCTTGCATGGAAGGCCCATTTTCAATAACCCGGTTTACCATGAGTGTGTCTCGAAGTATGATAAACTCAATTCCAATACCGTCATAAGAACCATTTAACTCCTCTTGAGCTTGAGCATATTGTTCAGGCGTAAAGTAGCTACTATGAGGGTCTAATCGATTTAAAATGGCCGCAATGGCATCGTCAATAATGAGTTTTTTGTCGACGCTATCAACGTAATTTTCCTCAATGAAATCAATTAAACTAACGAGTTTGTTTGGATTGTCTTCAGCACCGATTTTAATACTGAACAAATTCTTATCGGCTAAGAATATTCCAATTAGAATTCCAAAAATAAGTACCGCAGCATAGTAAAAAGGCTGAAACGGAGACTTCCCAGATTTGATATTATCTATATCTTCTGTCATTGGTAAATTGGATTTCGTTGTACCACTTCAACACCGGCATTTTGAAGAAAATCGATGGCTGTTGTGTCTTTGTATGCATCAACATAAACCATTCGTTTAATTCCAGCTTGCAGAATGAGTTTACAACAGTCTTTACAGGGGCTTAAGGTAATGTAAAGGGTTGAACCGAGTGCATTATTTGTTGATTTTGCCACTTTTAAGATGGCATTGGCCTCTGCGTGTAATACGTACCAATGGGTTTCACCTTGCTCATTTTCGCAACAGTTCGGAAAACCACTTGGGGTTCCATTGTAACCATCTGAAATAATGACCCCATCTTTGACCAATAGCGCTCCAACCTGCTTTCGAGAACAATGAGAAAGCTTCGCCCACTCCGTTGCCATTCGCAAATACGCAAGGTCATAGCGAAGTTGTTTTTCTTCAGAAACAGAGGGCATTAACGAAGTGTATTAATATTCGTCTTCGTTAAAAAAGAAGTCTTCTTTGGTTGGATAATCTGGCCAAATGTCTTCAATGCTTTCAAAAACCTCTTCATCATCTTCAATTTGTTGAAGATTTTCAACTACTTCAAGTGGAGCACCGGCACGCATGGCATAGTCAATTAACTCTTCTTTCGTTGCGGGCCATGGAGCGTCTTCTAAATATGATGCTAATTCTAAGGTCCAGTACATAGTAATTCGTATAAGTTCTATTCTTACGCGAAAATAACATTTTTAGAATACGAAGCAAGTATTAAATGCGGTCTATTCGGAAATGTTTACGTTTACTTCTTGAATTGGAAATCTGCCTTTTTTAAAAACGTTACGATTTACGGGTTTGTCTTTCCGAATCTTTCGTTGCTCTTCAATGGGAAGATGGGTAGTTTCCTTACACGCATTGGAACAGCAGTTTTCAAATTGTTCTTTGCATTTCGGACATTGAATGAATAAAATGTGACAAGCTAAATTGGCGCAATTGGTGTGTAGGTCAAAAGGGTCACCACACTGATGACAATGAGCAATGACCTCTTCAGAAACACGTTCCGCCAGGCGCTCATCAAAAACAAAATTTACACCTCGGAATTTATTTTCTAGATTATTGGCCTTAACGTCTCTTGCGTATTTAATTATCCCACCCTCTAAATGATAGACGTTGTCAAACCCTTTATGTTTCATGAAAGCGGTAGCCTTTTCGCACCGAATTCCCCCCGTGCAATACATGAGCACGTTCTTGTCTTTATCTTTTTCTAGGATTTCCTCAACCACCTTCAATTCTTCGCGAAATGTATCAACATCTGGCATGAGAGCACCTTGAAAATGACCCACCTCACTTTCGTAATGGTTTCGCATATCAACCACTACGGTGTTGGGGTCGCTCATTTTTTCATTCCACTCTTCTGCCGTTAAATACTTTCCGGTATTTGAGGGGTTGAATGTTGGGTCGTCAATGCCATCAGCAACAATCTTGTTTCTCACTTTCACTTTTAGGGCAAAAAATGATTTTCCGTGTTCCACAGCTGTGTTTAAGCGAACACCGTTCAGAAAGGGTATGGCGTATAACTGTTCTACGAATGCGTTGAATTGACTTGAGGGTATGGAGATTTGTGCATTAATTCCTTCACTGGCGATGTAAGTTCTTCCCAAGACCCCTATTTCAGACCACGCTGTATAAAGGGCGTCTCTGAAGAGTTGTGGCTCAGAGATGGAATGGTATTTATAAAAAGAAATGGTTGTTCGCTCTACATTTTCTTCGAGCATGCGTTGACGCAGAATGCGTTTATCAATGGTATTATGCAGTTTCTTCATCTGAACAAGTGTATATTATTCGAGAGCTGCAAATTTATAACTTAAGCCATTACCAGCGAAATCTCTTTTAATTTTTCTCGAATGAATTGTGGATCTTGACTCGTGACCAAATCCATGCGAAATGGTTTGAAATGAGGAACACCTTTGAAGTAATTGGTGTAATGTCTGCGCATTTCAAGAACTCCTAAAACAGGTCCTTTCCATTGTATAGAAAATTCAAAATGTTTTAAACAAGCCTCAACACGTTCATGAATTGTAGGGGGGGGAAGTAGTTCTTTGGTATTGAGATAGTGCTTAATTTCTCTGAAGATCCAGGGATACCCAATGCTTGCCCTACCAACCATTATTCCATCGACCCCAAACCGCTCTTTATATTCCCATGCTTTTTCCGGAGAATCGATATCTCCATTTCCAAAAATGGGAATATGTATTCGAGGGTTGTCTTTTACGCGCCCAATAAGTTCCCAATTGGCTTCTCCCTTATACATCTGAACGCGTGTTCTACCATGTATGGTTAAAGCCTGAATGCCTATATCCTGAAGCCTTTCAGCCACTTCTTCAATGTTTTTTGAACCTTCATCCCAACCCAAACGAGTTTTAACGGTTACAGGAAGTTTTGTTGCTTTTACAACAGCCTCGGTCATACTGACCATTTTAGGAATATTCTGCAATATTCCAGCTCCGGCACCCTTGCAAGTCACTTTTGATACCGGGCAGCCGTAATTGATATCGAGAAGATCGGGTTGAACAGACTCTATAATTTCTGCAGAACGCACCATTGACTCAATCTCACTTCCAAAAATCTGCACGCCGATTGGCCTTTCATATTCGAAAATGTCAAGTTTTTTTTTGCTCTTGACGGCATCTCGAATTAACCCCTCACTACTTATAAATTCGGTGTACATCAGATCCACACCCTGTTCTTTGCATACCAATCTGAAAGGCGGATCACTCACATCTTCCATTGGAGCTAACAGCAACGGAAAATCGGGCAGTTCAATGTCTCCAATTTTTATCAAGGCAAGAGCGAATTAAATGGTCATAATGTCCTTGTCTTTTGCAGCAAGAACTTCATCCACTTTTTTATTGAAGCGATCAGTTAACTCTTGAACTTTTGTTTCTCCAGACTTTGCTTCATCTTCGGGTAAACCATCTTTTTGAGCCTGCTTCAGGAAATCAATCGCTGCTTTTCGTGAGTTGCGAATTCCAACTCGAGCATGCTCTCCTTCTGCGTGTGAACGCTTCGAAAGCTCTTTTCTTCGTTCTTCAGTTAGCATGGGCACGGCAATCATGATAACATCTCCATTGTTTTGAGGATTTAAGCCCAGGTTTGCCTCCATGATGCCTTTAGATATAGAATCTAACATTCCTTTTTCCCAAGGTTGAACGGTTAATGTTCTAGCATCGGGTGTAGTAATGTTCGCAACATTTTTAAGCGGAGTAAGACTTCCGTAATAATCTACGCGAACCCCTTCGAGCATAGCAGGTGTTGCCTTTCCAGCTCTAATTTTATTCAATTCAAATTCAAGGTGCTCAATGCTTTTATTCATGGCATCCTGTGCCTCATCTAAAGCCATTTTAACTTCGTCAGACATATTTATTTTTGTTTAAAATTCTACTTTTGTTCCAACCACTTCACCCTGAACCAAGCGCATTAAATTTCCTGTTTTATTCATGTCAAAAACAATGATGGGTAGCTTGTTTTCATTGCAAAGCGTAAATGCGGTCATATCCATAACGTTTAATCCCTTTTCAAAAACCTCTGAAAAAGTTACAACATCATATTTCTCTGCAGTAGGATCTTTTTCCGGATCAGCGGTATAGATTCCATCAACTCGAGTTCCTTTAAGAACAACGTCTGCTTCAATTTCAATAGCTCGCAATGAAGCGGCTGTATCTGTTGTGAAAAAAGGGTTTCCCGTACCTGAACCGAAAATAACCACACGATTTTTTTCAAGATGGCGAACGGCTTTGCGCTTAATAAACGGTTCACAAATCTGTTTCATCTCAATAGCACTTTGAAGTCGCGTGGGAACATCAACGCTTTCAAGTGCACTTTGTAACGCCATGCTGTTAATCATGGTTGCAAGCATGCCCATGTAATCACCTTGTGTTCTCTCCATTCCACCTTGTTCCGCTTGAACCCCACGAAAGATGTTTCCACCACCAATGACAATGGCTATTTCAACCCCCTTTTCCCAAACAGCTTTAATTTCTTGTGCGTACTGCATAATGCGCACATTGTCTATTCCGAACTGTTTGTCGCCCATCAAGGCCTCACCACTTAATTTGAGAAGAATGCGTTGGTATTTCATACTTCGCGAAGTTAGTGAATTAGGTCATTCTGCGCCCTATCTTCGCATACGATTCTACACGATTTATGGAATACGATTTTCGAAATATTGAAGTTAAATGGCGCAAGAAATGGGCGCAAGATGAGTCTTATAAAGTTACAGAAGACCCGAAAAAAAAGAAATTTTATGTTTTGGATATGTTCCCCTATCCAAGCGGAGCAGGGCTACACGTTGGTCACCCACTGGGTTACATTGCGTCTGATATTTACGCACGATATATGCGTCACAAGGGCTTTAATGTGCTTCACCCCATGGGTTATGATTCATTTGGTTTGCCCGCCGAACAGTACGCTATTTTAACGGGACAACACCCCGCGAAAACAACGGAACAAAACATTGAACGCTACCGAGAACAGCTAGACAAAATTGGGTTTTCGTATGACTGGAGTAGAGAAGTTCGAACTAGCTCTCCCAATTACTATAAATGGACGCAGTGGATTTTCGGATTGTTATTTAATTCTTGGTATGACTTGGAGTTGAATAAAACACGTCCTGTCTCTGATCTTATAAGCAAGTTCGAAGAGAACGGCTCCTATGGCGTGAATGCGCATATGGATGAAGAGTGGTGGAAAAATTATGTCTTAGAAGCGGACCATATTTTCTCTTCACATTTTGAAGGAGAATTCACAGCCACCGATTGGAGGAGTATGAATGAAACGCAAAAGGAAGCTTTGCTCATGAACTATCGCATTGCGTATTTAGCTGACTCTGTTGTGAATTGGTGCCCAGCTTTGGGAACCGTTTTGGCGAATGATGAAATCAAAGATGGTGTTAGCGAACGCGGTGGACACCCCGTTGAGCAAAAGAAAATGCGTCAGTGGAGCATGCGAATTTCTGCTTTTTCAGAACGTTTGATTTCTGATTTGGATACAATTGATTGGCCCGAAAACATTAAAGAAATTCAACGCAATTGGATAGGGAAATCTTCTGGCGCCAGGGTGCGTTTTCAGGCTGAGAAAGAAGTAACCATTGAAGTTTTTACAACACGCCCGGATACGCTGTATGGTGTATCATTTTTAACCTTGGCTCCCGAACATGAGAGTGTGGAAGTGTTGACAACAGCGGAACAGCGCCATGCCGTGATGGAATATGTTGCAGGCTCCAAGTTGAAAACAGAGCGAGATCGCATGGCCGAAAAAAAGATTTCAGGGGTGTTTACAGGAAGCTACGCGTTGCACCCGCTTACCGGTGAACAAATTCCAATTTGGATTGGCGATTATGTTTTGGCAGGTTATGGAACAGGCGCTGTAATGGCAGTTCCTGCCGGGGATCAGCGCGATTATGATTTTGCGAAACACTTCAATTTAGAGATAAAAAATATTTTTATCGATTCAGATTTATCAGAGAAAGCGGAAACGTCAAAAGATGTTTTTCTTGCCAACTCAGACTTTCTGAATGGAATGAATTACCATTCAGCATTCGATGCGGTGTGCGAACGATTAATGGAAATAGGTGCAGGTGAAAAAAGAATAAATTATCGTTTGCGCGATGCCGTGTTTAGTCGTCAGCGATACTGGGGAGAGCCTTTTCCCATTTATTACGAAAATGGTATTCCCCGCTTAATTCATACAGAAGAGCTACCAACACAATTGCCAGATGTAGATGCCTATCTTCCTACAGAATCGGGTGAGCCACCTTTGGCTCGTGCGAAAAACTGGGAGAGAAACGGCATGCCAATGGAGTGTAATACCATGCCTGGATGGGCGGGATCATCTTGGTATTTTTTGAGGTACATGGATCCGCACAACACCCATGAAATAGCGAGCAAAGAAGCCATGAATTATTGGGGTCAGGTAGACTTGTATATGGGTGGGGCAGAGCACGCAACAGGCCACTTGTTGTATTCGCGTTTTTGGACGAAAGCGCTATTTGATCTGGGATACATACCATTCAATGAACCTTTTAAAAAGATGATTAACCAGGGAATGATCCTTGGTAGAAGCAGCTTTGTTTATCGCATTAAAGACACCAATACGTTTGTTACATACGAAAGAAGAAAAGAATACGAAACACAGCGACTGTATGCAGATATTTCTCTGGTAGATAATGATAAATTGGATGTTGAGGCCTTTAGGAATTGGCTTCCTGAATACGCCAGTGCCGAATTCATATTGAATGAAAACAATGAATATACGTGCGGTTCTGAAGTTGAGAAAATGTCGAAATCGAAGTACAACGTACAAACTCCTGATGAATTGGTGGAAAAATTTGGAGCAGATACATTGCGTTGTTACGAAATGTTCTTAGGCCCAGTTGAGCAGAGCAAGCCGTGGGACACCAAAGGAATTAATGGGGTGCACAATTTCTTGCGAAGATTCCATAGATTATTCTTAGTGAACGAGGCGTTTTCAGTTTCTTCAGAAGAGCCTACAGCGGCTGAAATGAAAGTGGTTCACAAGACCATTAAAAAGATTACCGAAGATTTAGAGCGTTTTTCGTGGAATACAGTTGTTAGTGCTTTCATGATTGCAACGAATGAACTTACTGATTTGAAATGCAACAAACGCATGGCTTTAGAGCCATTGGTGATTATGCTTTCGCCTTATGCGCCCCATTTGGCAGAGGAAATTTGGAGTGAATTGGGGTATACTAGTTCAGTTATGAATGAGACTTGGCCTGTGGCCGAGAATAAATATTTGGAAGACGATAATTTTGAATATCCGGTTTCTTTCAACGGGAAGACACGATTCTTCTTGTCTTTACCAGCAGGTATGACAGCTGCAGATGTGGAAGCACAGGTTATGGCTCATGATAGCACAGCTAAGTATTTGGAGGGAAAAACACCGAAGAAAATCATCGTTGTTCCGAAGCGAATTGTAAATGTTGTTATGTAATATTTAATTTCGAAATAGAATGATTTCAAGAGCCACCATTGATCGAATTTATCAGGCCATTCTCATAGAGGATGTAATTGGTGAGTTCGTTCATTTGAAGAGAAGTGGCTCGTCATTTCGGGGATTATCTCCTTTCGTGAACGAAAAAACACCGAGTTTCTTTGTTGTACCGGCGAAAGGGATTTACAAGGATTTTAGCTCGGGTAAAGGAGGAAATGCCATTGATTTTTTAATGCAGCACGAAAAACTTTCGTATCCGGAAGCGTTGAGATGGTTGGCGGCGAGGTATAACATAGAAATTGAAGAGGAGCAAGAGAGTGAGGAACAGCGAGCAGAAAAATCGGAAAGAGAACAATTAGCCGTTGTTACGGAATTTGCAAACAAGTATTTTCAAGAACAGCTGCATAATTCCGAACTCGGGAGAAATATTGGGTTATCCTACTTTGAAGAGCGTGGCTTCAGAGAAGACATCATTAAAAAATTTCAATTGGGTTATTGTCCTGAAGGATGGGACAAAATGTCGCAAGCGGCGTTATCTGCAGGTCATTCATTAACCTATTTGTTAAAAACAGGATTAACGAGAGAAAAGGATGGTGCGCCCTATGATTTTTTTAGGGGAAGGGTAATGTTTCCAATTCACAATGTGAGCGGAAAAGTCATAGCGTTTGGTGGTAGAACACTGAAGGTAGAAAAGGAAATTGCCAAGTATTTCAATAGCCCAGAGAGTGATTTATACCACAAGAGCAATGTGTTATATGGAATGCATTTGGCAAAAAATGCCATGGTGAAAGATGACAATTGCTATTTGGTTGAGGGGTATACAGATGTAATAGCATTGCATCAAGCAGGAGTAGAGAATGTTGTGGCGAGTTCAGGAACAAGTCTAACAGAAGGACAAATTCGACTAATTAAACGATTCACTTCCAACATTACAATCTTATATGACGGTGACAAGGCTGGTATTAAGGCAAGTTTTCGGGGTATTGATATGATATTGAAGGAGGGGTTGAATGCGCGAGTAGCAACTTTTCCAGATGGTGATGACCCAGATAGCTTTGCGAAAAAACATTCCAGTGAGGAGATTACAAATTATATAGCAACCAACGCCAAGGATTTTATTCGCTATAAAACATCGCTTCTTCTTGAAGAAGTTGGAAATGACCCCATTAAAAAAGCGGGGTTAATTAAAGGAATTGTAGAGAGTATTGCGCTTATTCCAGATGCAATTAAGCGATCTGTTTTCATTCAAGATTGCGCGCAGATAATGCAGATTGGTGAATCTGTTTTGCTTTTAGAATTAAACAAGATTTTACTCTCAAATAAAAAGGGTAAAGAGGAAACACAAACAACACCAGCTCCTCAGGATTTGCAGCAGGAAGTTCCGGTTGAACCAACTTCTTTAGACGATGGATTTACCACACTTCCTATTGAAAGAGAGTTAATTCGATTGCTCATTACCTATGGAGAGTATGCCATTTCAATCAATATCATTCAAGAAGATATGACAGTTAAGGCACAAGATATTTCTGTGGCAGATTATATCATTGGAACCATTGAAGAAGATAAAATAAAATTTCAATCTGAATTGTATCAACTCATGTTCAATGAATACGTTTCATTGGTGAATGAAAAATCGCTATTCGAAGAATCTGAATTTACTCAGCATGGAAATGAAAGGGTTCGAAATGAGGCGGCAGATATATTCACTCCAAAGTATCAACTGAGTGAAAATTGGATGAACAAGCACGGTGTTTACTCAGAAAAAGAAGAGGACCGCTTGGCAATTACAATCAAAGATTGCTTGTTTCGATTGAAATTACGAAATGTACAATTGCGCATGAAAAGCCTTGAAATGGAGTTGGCAGAGGCGAAATCAGATGAAGAGATTTTCATGCTAATGGCTGAGAAGAAACGTCTCGATTTTGTTCGTGCAAAAATTGCCGATTACTTTGGAATTATCGCTTTATAATTGAATCAGTTTTCTTTTATCTTCGAACCAAATTAGAAAGGACATGAATAGAAAGGAATTTAAAAAATATGCAACGGGCCACTTGGGCATGAACAGCACAACGGTTGATGATGTGGTATCACATATGTATGGCCCTGAAATGATGACGAGAACTGTCATTGAAGAGAGAAATATGCCATTCAGGGAAGTGGATGTCTTTTCAAGACTGATGGCTGATCGCATTATTTTTCTTGGCACCGAGATAGACGACTACATTGCAAACATCATTCAAGCTCAATTGCTCTTTTTAGAAAGCACCGATTCTAAAAAAGACATTCAGATATACATCAACTCACCAGGGGGAAGTGTTTATGCGGGATTGGGAATTTATGATACCATGCAATACATTAACCCTGATGTTGCTACCATTTGTACAGGAATGGCCGCTTCTATGGGTGCTGTGTTGTTGTGTGCAGGTGCAGCGGGAAAAAGAACAGGTCTAAAGCACTCTCGCGTTATGATTCACCAACCGTTAGGTGGTGCTAGGGGTCAGGCTTCAGACATTGAAATAACGGCCAGAGAAATACAAAAATTGAAGAAAGAATTGTATGATATCATTGCCACTCATAGCGGTCAAACCTATGATAAAGTATGGGAAGACAGTGACCGTGACTATTGGATGATTGCCCAAGAAGCGAAGGAGTATGGAATGATAGATGAAGTTTTAGAAAGAAAGAAATAAACACCGCTTACAAAAACAGGGAAGAGACACGAACTTCGTGTCTCTCTTTGTTTCTAAAAAAATGAAAACATATTTTGTAGATGTGGTTGTGCCACTTGCAGTTCCGAAGCCATTGACCTATCGTGTGCCAATGGAATGGGAGTCATATGTGAATCAAGGAAGTAGGGTGGTTGTTCCTATTGGAAAATCAAAGAAATATACAGGAATCATTTGGCGCGTGCATGAGGAAGTTCCAAAAGATCATGCGGCTAAATACATTGATGAAGTACTCGATGACTTGCCAATACTATCTAAAAAACAAATGGAGCTGTGGAATTGGATGTCTCAGTATTATGCCTGCACATTGGGCGAGATCATGTCTGCAGCACTTCCAACTGGATTAAAACTATCAAGCGAAACCATTTATGTATCGAATCAAGTGGACGACTTGGTTTTGGAGCCACATGAACTGCTTTTGGTTGAATTCATATCAAAAAAAAATCAAGGAGAAGGGGTTTCAGCACAAGAACTTCAAGTACACCTGCCGTTGATTCAAGTTCAAAAAACCGTTCGGTCATTGTTGAAAAAAGGAGCACTTTCAGCATTGGAAGAGGTGAAAGAGAAGTTCGTTCCCAAGCGAATTACCTACCTCATGTTATCTCCTTCTTTTTGTTCAGACGAGGCGCTTCAAAACTGTTTTAATCAACTGGAAAAAAGAAATGCCGACAAGCAACACGCTGCTCTTATGACTTTTATTCAATTGAGCAACTGGAACGGAATAGAGGGAGTCGCTGTGAGAAAAAAAGATGTAATTCAAGCATCAAAAACAGATCATGCAGCAATTCAAGGATTAATCAAAAAAGGCGTTCTAATTCAAGAAGAAAGAAATGAACGCAGGGTTGTAGGTGAAGAAGCGACTCGTGATGAAATGCCTATTTTATCTCAAGAGCAAGAGGAGGCAAAAGATAAGATTTTGAATCACAAAGGAACAAGTTTGTTATTTGGTGTTACTTCCTCAGGAAAAACAGAAGTATACATTCACCTCATTGAACAACAGTTGAAAGAGGGTAAACAAGTTCTTTTTTTACTTCCGGAAATTGCTTTAACCACACACCTTATTCATCGGGTTCAGGCATATTTTGGCGAGCAAGTTGGAGTTTATCACAGCGGCTACAGCACCCATGAACGAACAGAAGTTTGGCATCGTGTATTAGGTGGGAAATACAGATTCAATGTGGTTTTGGGGGCAAGAAGCGCGTTATTTCTCCCTTTCGAAAATCTAGGTCTAATCATAGTAGACGAAGAACATGAGGGGACATTCAAACAGCAAGACCCCGCCCCAAGATATCAGGCTCGTGATGCAGCAGTTATGTTGGGTATGATGCACGAAATCTCTGTGGTTCTTGGGAGCGCAACCCCATCTATAGAATCAATGTATAATGCAAATTCAGGAAGGTATCAGCGTGTAGATTTAACCCAACGATTTGGTTTGGCACAACAGCCGAAGATTGAACTTGTTAATTTGAAGGCTGAGCTAGCAGCGAAACGTGTAACGGGAACATTTTCTCAGACATTGATTGATCAAATTTCCGAAACAGTAAAACAAGGAAATCAAGTCATATTATTTCAAAACAGAAGAGGCTACACACCGCTTTGGGAGTGCGTTATGTGTCATCACATTCCCGAATGCAAAAATTGCGATGTGAGCCTAACTTTTCATAAATCGAGTAATGAATTAAAATGTCATTACTGCGGTTTTGTTCAAAAACCCCCTACCCAATGCCCAGCCTGTGGTGTACAAAATTTTAAAATGATGGGCGCGGGCACTGAAAAGATTGAAGAAGAGCTGCAAGACATTTTACCGCATATACGTGTGGGGCGAATGGACATGGATGTTGCCAGAGGAAAGCACGCGCACAAACAGCTATTAAATGATTTTGAAGAAGGTAAACTAGACGTGCTTGTAGGCACACAAATGGTAACCAAGGGATTGGACTTTTCTAAAGTTCAATTGGTTGGTGTGTTGAATGCCGATCGAATGATGAAACACCCCGATTTTCGGGCGTTGGAGCGCGCATTTCAATTGCTTGTTCAAGTTGCTGGAAGAAGCGGAAGAAGAGAAGAAATGGGAAGAGTGTTGATTCAGACTTACGACACGGATCATTGGATTTTTCCTTACGTCATTGAAAATAATTTTGAAGGGTTTTATAGGATAGAAGTAAACGAACGGGAACAACACGCTTACCCGCCATTCAAGCGTATGATAAAACTTACTGTGAAGCATAAGGATAGGGTTGTTGTTCACAAAGCAACGCAACAAATCTTCGAGTGGCTGAAAACCGCATTGAACGGACATTTTTTTGGACCTGAAGAGCCGTATGTGAGCCGAATTAATAATTATTATATCCGTGTATTTTGGATTCGCATTCCTAAAATGTCGGAACACTTATTGGTTAAACAATTTTTATTGGATTGTAAACTGAATTTATTGAAAGATCCAGAATTTAAAATGGTTCGTTTCGCGATTGATGTTGACCCGTCTTAAGAAGTAAATTCTTACCTTTGATTTCTAAACAAATTCGAATGTCAAAACAAGATATTTCTTGCTCTTTTTGTGGAAGAAAGAAAAGTGAAGCGGGTCTTTTAATCGCCGGAGTTTCAGGTCATATTTGTGCCGATTGTGCAGTGCAAGCCAGTGAAATAGTCAAAGAAGAGTCGAAACCTAGAGAAGAGGAATCATTTCAAACTTCTGAAATTTTAAAGCCAAAAGAAATTCAGCATTTTTTAGATGAGTACATTATTGGTCAGGAAGAAGCAAAAAAGGTACTCAGTGTTGCCGTATACAATCACTACAAAAGATTAGCTCAAGGCGTTTCAAAGAAGCAAGATGAGGTTGAAATTGAAAAATCGAATATTGTATTGGTTGGGGAAACAGGAACAGGAAAAACACTTTTAGCGAAGACCATAGCGAAGATGTTACACGTTCCCTTTTGCATTGCAGACGCCACCGTTTTAACACAAGCAGGATATGTAGGTGAAGATGTTGAAAGCATTCTTTCACGATTGCTTCAGAATGCTGATTATGATGTTCAAAAAGCAGAACGAGGAATTGTTTTCATTGATGAAATAGACAAGATTGCACGTAAAAGCGATAACCCAAGTATTACAAGAGATGTTAGTGGTGAAGGGGTTCAACAAGCCTTATTGAAACTTTTAGAGGGAGCAGTAGTGAGCGTGCCTCCGCAAGGCGGACGCAAGCACCCCGAACAAAAAATGATTCAAATTGACACCAAAAACATTCTATTCATTTGTGGCGGAGCGTTTGACGGTATTGATAAACACATTGAGAGAAGAATGAATACAGCTTCTATTGGTTTCAGAAGCGCCATGTCTCAAGAAGAAGTGCAAAGTTGGCTTCAGTTTATTTCTCCGGCCGATTTAAAACAATTTGGTTTAATACCAGAGCTAATTGGCCGCTTTCCGGTATTAACATTTTTGAATCCACTTAATGCCACAGCCTTAAGACGAATTTTAACGGAACCTAAAAACGCTTTGGTACGTCAGTACATGCGTTTATTCGAAATGGATGGCGTAAAACTTTCTTTTGATAAGCAAGTACTTGATTTTATTGTTGAACAAGCCATGGAATACCAATTGGGCGCACGAGGACTACGCTCCATTTGTGAAGCTATATTGTTAGACGCCATGTTTGAAATTCCAAATAACAAAGACCAAAAAGAATTCAAGGTGACTCTGACTTATGCCAAGGAGCAATTTGGAAAATCAAAAATCAGTAAACTGAAAGTGGCTTAGCATGTCTCAAGAGAAGCAAGAGGTGGTGGAAACCCCACTCATGAAACAATACAACGGAATTAAGGTACAGTATCCAGATGCCTTGCTGTTGTTTCGTGTTGGTGATTTTTACGAAACGTTTGGTTCCGACGCAGTAGAGGCTGCACGCATTCTTGGAATTACTTTGACAAAAAGGAAAAACGGCGCGGCTGCATATGTTGAGTTAGCCGGTTTCCCTCACCACGCATTAGACACGTATTTGCCGAAATTAGTTCGGGCTGGAAACAGAGTGGCTATCTGTGATCAGCTAGAAGATCCAAAACTCACAAAGAAAATTGTTAAACGCGGCATCACTGAACTTGTAACGCCCGGAGTGAGTTACAATGAAAAAACGTATGACAGCTCAAACAATCAGTTTTTAGCCGCTGTGGTCATGCGAAATAATTTAGCCGGTGTGAGCTTCTTAGATATTTCCACCGGAGAATTTTATTTGGCAGAAGGATCATACCAACATGTAGCGAAGTTGTTACAAAGTTTTAGACCGAACGAAGTGTTGTTTCAAAAGCACACAGATCAAGCATTTCGTGAGGCATTCGGAGATACCAAATACTTTACTTTTCGGCTTGATGAATGGATTTTTTCATCAGATTATGCCGAAGAGGTACTGCAAAAACAATTTGGAACGAAGTCTTTAAAAGGATTTGGTGTAGATGATCTAAAATTGGGTGTTATTGCAGCCGGAGCGGCAATGCACTATTTGAAAGATACACAACATGATAAAACCGCGCACATACAAAAAATTGCTCGGTTAGAGCAAGACGCGTACATGTGGTTAGACCGATTCACCATTCGAAATTTAGAATTGGTGAATAGCATGCACGATGAAAGTGCTACACTTTACCACGTGTTAAATCAGACATGCACTCCCATGGGAGCAAGGTTGTTGAGGAGGTGGATTTTACTTCCATTAAAAGAAATTTCAGCAATTGAAAAGAGAGGTAACGCCGTGAAAGTGTTGACAGAAAACCAAGAGTTTTTAGCTGAATTAAGACTGTATTTG
>VFQT010001643.1_pt1 | contig 26065 bp, 24 predicted proteins | sample 3512381 | NCBI WGS metagenome assembly VFQT01 (sample SAMN10412376, study PRJNA504923) | tailings metagenome | isolation source: Relicate 2 Philex TSF3 active mining site | place: Philippines: Tuba, Benguet | collected 2017-08-29
TTTTATCTCCATGCGTTGGTTTTGCTAAAAGACCTTTTGCTTTCATCTCAATACATAAATTCCAAGCCGCATCAGCGTCTGGATGTGCAATAATAATGGCGTTAAGTAGTCCTTTTCCACGTACCAATTTGATATGAGGTGAATTTAAATTATTGATTCCTTCTCTCAGTTGGATACCTCTTGCTGTTGCATTTTCTGCTAGCTGTTCTTCTTCAATTACTGTCAATGCTGTTTTTGCGATAGCACAAGCTAATGGGTTTCCTCCGTAGGTAGATCCGTGTTGCCCAGGTTTGATTGCAAGCATGATTTCATCATCTGCTAACACGGCGCTCACTGGCAAAAGGCCGCCACTCAACGCTTTACCTAATATCAAAATATCTGGTCTTACATTTTCATGATCACAGGCCAGTCTTTTTCCTGTTCTTCCTCAGCCGGTTTGTATTTCATCTGCCAGCAACAGCACTTGCTTATCACGGCACAATTTTGCAGCTCTACTTAGATAGCCGTCTTTGGGTACCACCACTCCCGCTTCTCCTTGTATGGGTTCTACCAAAAAGCCTGCTACATGTGGATCGAGTAAGGCTGCTTCAAGCGCCTCGCAATCATCATAGGGAATGGTAATAAACCCGGGCAGGTAAGGCCCAAAATTTCGTGTAGATTCTTGATCAGTGCTGAATGAAATGACTCCAGAAGTGCGACCATGAAAATTACCTTCACAAACAATAATTTTAGCTTGATTACTGGGAATTGATTTTTTTTCATAGGCCCATTTGCGACATAGCTTGATAGCTGTTTCTACCGCCTCAACGCCCGTATTCATGGGCAACACTTTGTCGTAACCAAATAGGGATGTTATATAAGCTGCATAGGGCCCAAATAAATGATGATGAAATGCGCGGCTGGTTAGTGTCAATTCTTGTACTTGTTGTATACAACTTGATACAATTTTGGGGTGACAATGTCCTTGATTGACGGATGAATATCCACTTAAAAAATCAAAATATCGAACCCCGTCAACATCCCACATGAATACATTTTCAGCTCGCTTTATTACAACGGGTATCGGATGATAGTTGTGCGCACTGAATTTTTCTTCTTGCTCTATGAATTGTTTGGCTAATGCGCCAATAGGTGCTTTATGCATAAAAATTAAATAAAGAATGATGGTAGGTAGGAGAGACGAAAACAGCAAGAAACGTTAGTGATTCAAAAGATCCAGATGCTGTTGTAATAATGAAAATAGAAAAGATGAGGCCATCTTGCTGTTGTACTTGTTAGGATAAAGTTATGGAAATTTTCTCCATTGTACCCAGGGGTAAGCTTCACAGGCAGGTTTGCTGGCGTCAGGTGGGAAAATTCCAAAAACAGTACTACCACTTCCACTCATTGAGGCATATAAAGCTCCCCAATTATAGAGATTCTCTTTTATCGTTTTTAAGGAAGGGTATCTAAGGAAAATAGTTTCTTCAAATTGGTTATAAATAAAATCTTTCCACTTCTCTACGGGTTCTAGAATTGAATGGGCCAGTGATTCTCCCGCTGTTGTTGGTTTCACTCCTTGAAAAGCCGCTGCTGTAGAAATAGAGATGCCGGGGTGAATAAGAAGAATATGATAGCCAGAAAGAGACAGGGAGATGGGTGATAATTTTTCACCTCTTCCCAGTCCTATTACTGGTTTCTGTTGCAAGAAAAATGGGCAGTCGCTTCCAAGTTGTAGTGCCATTTTTTGATTATCTGTATTGGAAATGGCAAGCTTGAATAGTGATTGTAACGCCAGCAGTGTGAAAACGCCATCCGCACTTCCTCCTCCTAATCCTGCACCCATGGGGATGTTCTTGTGTAAGTGTATTGAAACGGACGCTATATCTTGTTTTGTTTCTTGCAGTAATCTATAGGCTCTCACGCAAAGGTTTTGGTCTTCAGTCCCCTCAATGAAAAATCCGCTTTGTTGAAATTGAACAACTCCTTTTTTTTGATTTTCCAGGGGCAATATTTCCAAAACATCATAGACTGGAATCGGGTAAAAGATAGTCTCAAGTTCATGAAATCCATCATCCCGCTTACGTAGTATACGAAGCCCAAGATTGATTTTACAATTGGGGAATACAATCATATAGCAGGAGAGTTCGAAATTACTTATTTCGGCTATTAATCTCGTCGCGAATAGCAATGGCCCGGATATAATCCTCACTTTCCAGCACTTCAGTCAGCAGGTGATTTAATTCCTCCAAGGTCATTTTTTTGAGATCCTCGTGGCCCGTAGTTCTTATCTCTTCATCCAAACTCTCTGTTTCAGATTTTTTTCGCTTGGACTCCTCTGTTTCTTCTAAAAGTATACCCGCGTTTTGTAGAATATGTTCAAAAGTATAAATCGGACAACCAAACCGAACGGCCATGGCAATGGCATCAGAGGTTCTTGAGTCAATTTCAATGGTGTCATGCTCATTGGAACAAACCAATTTTGAATAAAAAACTCCCTCTTGTAAATCGTTTATAATCACTTCGTGAAGGTCAATTCCAAATGCAACTAAAAAATTCTTCATCAAATCATGCGTCAGCGGTCTGGATGGGTTCATTTTTTCAAGCGCTACTGCAATTGCCTGCGCCTCAAAACCACCTATTACAATAGGGAGTCGGCGTGATCCATTTACCTCGCCGAGCACAACTGCATAAGAGTGTGTTTGCGTGATGCTATGCGATATCGCTATTATTTCTAACTCAATTTTTTTCATTCCAGCTGCAAATATAAAATTGCAATTAGGGGTATTCCTAACTTGTTTTTACTTTTTTAATTGCTGCAGTAAGTTGAGGGACTACTTCAAATGCATCTCCTACTATTCCGTAGTCTGCTGCTTTAAAAAAGGGCGCCTCTGGATCTTTGTTTATCACCACGATTACCTTACTTCTATTTACACCTGCTAGATGCTGTATGGCCCCGGAGATGCCTATGGCCACATAGAGGTTGGGGGCAATTGCCACTCCAGTCTGTCCAACATGTTCGTGATGAGGACGCCAATGTGCATCTGCTACAGGTCGGCTACAGGCCAGCGCAGCATTTAGCTCACCGGCTAATTCTTCCACCATGCCCCAATTTTCTGGGCCCTTTAGGCCTCGTCCTGCGCTTACCACTATTCCTGCCTCTGTCAAAGAAAGTGCTCCTGCTGTATTTTCAATGTTTTTGGTTCTTATGCGGGAGGGTGGCGTTGTTAGTGCAGTAGTAATGAGTGTGGCTACTCCTCCGGTTTGTTTTACGGAGTAGGAGTTGGGATTGATTGTTAATACACGCACTGCTGTTTTGATAGCAATTTTTGCAAAAGCCTTGCCCGAGAAAACTGATCTTTTTACACTAAAGCCATTCGAAAGATCTGGCAGCGATATTACGCCCGAAACAATACCTGCTTTAAGACGGGCTGCCGTTAGTGGGGCAAGCAATTTACCTCCCAAGGAATGTGAAAAAAGTAGGGTAGTGGCCTTTTTTTCAATGGCAAGTGAAGCGATGGCCCAGGCGTCAGTTTCAGCTGGGGCGTTTCGCTCAATTTCTTTACCAAGCTGGATTACTTCTTGTAAGCCAAAAGAGCCTAACTCCTGTAATTGATCTTGGCAACTACCAATTGCTACGCCAATTAATTGATCTCCAGTTGCTGCTGCCAGATCAGCTCCGTAAGAAATCACTTCATGCGTTGATTTCTTAATTTTTCCATTGGCAATATCGATGTAAACTAAAATACTCATGTAAAGTAATTCAGGTGATTAAATAACTTTTGCTTCCTCATGTAATAAACGTACGAGCTCCTCCACTTGGTCAGGGGCAATCAATTTTACTCCCGATTTAGGAGCGGGCAATTCAAATTGTAGCGTTTCAGTATAACTAATTGTTTCGGCAGGCTCTATTACTCTCAGTGGTTTTGTCCTAGCAGCCATAATTCCTCTCATGTTGGGAATTCTTGCTTCAGCCATTCCCTTTTGTGCGCTTACGACTACTGGAAATTCTACTTCGCAAACTTCCTGTCCGCCCTCAACCTCTCGGGTAATGGTTAAGGTGTTTCCCTGCCGCTCCAGTTTGGTTGCCAAACTGATAAAAGGAAGTTCAGTTTCTCCAGCTATTAAACCTCCCACCGTTGAACCATTATGATCAATTGTTTCTTTCCCCGTCAAAATCAAATCATAATTGCCCTCCTTGACCAGGGTTGCAATCTGGTGTGCTACAAATTGACTTTCAGTTGGCGCTGCGTTGATCCGAATTGCCTCGTCTCCGCCCAGTGCCAATGCCTTTCTAATAATGGGATCTGCATCTGCCTCACCTACAGTCAACAGGTGTAGTGTGACGCCAGGATCCGCCTCCTTCAACTCAATGGCTCTAACCAAGGCAAACCATTCGTCCCAAGGATTCACGATCCATTGTACCCCGTTGGCATCGAATTTCGTGTTGTTGTCGGTGAAAGCTATTTTTGCCGTTGTGTCTGGCGTTTTGCTGATACAAACAAGAATCTTCATAAATAAAGTTAATGCTGCTTAAAAGTTGTAATTGCAACCATGCAAAGATAAGTTTTGGCAGATGTACAACGAAGTGATTGGCAGGCTTTTTTCAACTTATTGGACCCTGATTATGGATAGAATTCCCAGACTTATTGAGATGTTAGAGGCCAACCCCCAAGATTGTTTTTTATTACATGCGCTTGGATTGGAATATGCTAAGTTGGGAGATGTACAAGCTGCAAAAACTTATTTTGAGCGGGTATTGAATACGGATCCAACTTATGTGGGCACCTATTATCAGTTGGCAAAGTTGTTGGAGCAATTAGGTGACTCCATTCAAGCCATCAGCGTATATGAAAAAGGGATGGAACAAGCAAAAGCTAGTAATGATTTACACGCCTATAACGAACTTCGCTCAGCCTGGGAGGAGTTAACATTTTAACACATGATTCCATCTACAATAAAACATAATCTTGAAAAGATTGCGCCGGTTTTACCGAGTGATGTTTTATTGGTTGCTATAAGTGGTGGGGTGGATTCAGTAGCGCTAGCCTATCTGTGCAAATCAGCAGGTTATCAAATTGAATTGGCACACTGTAATTTTAAATTGCGAGGTTCCGAAAGCGAGCGGGATGAGGATTTTGTTAGAAAGCTAGCCAGTGATTGGGATATTCCATTGCATGTGAAACAATTTGATACAGCCAGCTACGCTACAGAAAAGCAGTTGTCAATTCAAGAAGCAGCGAGGACCCTTCGATATGAGTGGTTTTATAACCTGTTGAAGCAATTCTCCCATTTGAAGTGGGTATTAACGGGACATCACAAGGATGATCAGGCGGAAACAATTCTGATGAATTTTCTCAGGGGAACTGGTCTACATGGACTGACTGGTATTCCATCCCGAAATGGAAATATTCTCCGACCCTTGCTTACTGTGGAGCGGAAAAGCTTGGAGTTATTAGTAAATGAGAAAGAATTGAATTTTGTGGTTGATTCTTCTAACCAAAAGGAAGAGTATACGCGTAATTATATTCGTCATACCGTGATGCCGGTTCTGCAAAAAGTATATCCGGCTGTGATTGAAAATCTATGTGATAATCAGCTTCGTTTTACAAAGATTGAAAATTTATATCAGCAATTGGTAGAAGTTCAACGGAAAAAAATATTGAATGAAAAAAATGGAGAGTACTTGATTTCCGTTGGTGCAGTCAATCGTTTCCTGGATACTTCACTTTTTTACGAATTATTACACCCATTTGGTTTTACAGTGGGCCAAATTGCAGAGGCTACTCGTTTATTGAATGCAAGAACAGGAGCGCAACTAGTAGCTAGTGCGGGTAATTGGAGGTTGGTGAAGCATCGGAATTGGCTTGTGCTTTCGCCCCAGTATTCTCCCAATACTGATTTTATACTTGTGCATGCGGCTAACGAGTCTATTCAATTTTCTTTAGGAACCTTGGCGTTTCAGGAAATAAAAAAAATAGACTCAATTGATGGGGCTTCTTCAACAGTGGCTTTGCTGGATCCTCAAAAATTGGAATTCCCATTGCAGGTGAGACGGTGGCGAGCAGGGGATTATTTCTACCCGTTAGGTATGCCAAAAAAGAAAAAGGTAGCCCGTTTTTTGATTGATCTTAAACTCTCTTTACCTGAAAAAGAAAAAGTGTGGGTCCTTACTTCTGGTGATAAGATTGTTTGGGTCATAGGAAATCGAATCGATGATCGCTTCAAAATAACCTCTAAAAGCAAAGGAGCTATTCGCGTAGTATTTAGTTCGCTATTCCAATCCTAGGTTTTTCTGCACGATCGAAATAAAAGTATGGATTGGCTTTAAGTTATCGTGTTCGATATAGGTAGCTGTAATAGTAAATATCCATCCATACAATGCGCCAGCAATATGTGCTGCGTGGTTAATATTATCTTTTCCTTTTTTACCCATCCAGGCAGCTGCTATTAAAAAAAGAGGGCCAAACAAGTAGCCGGGTATGATAGGGGGTATTAAAAAAAGTCCAATTTGTATGGTTGGGTCGATCAGAATTGCAGAAAAAATAACTGCACTTACCGCACCTGAAGCGCCCAGGCTTGCATAATTTGATTTTGACTTATTTCGAAAGTATGTGTAGAGTAGGGAAATTGGAACGGAAGTGATGTAAAGTAGGATATAGAAGAATGTTCCGTTTTTTGCAAAATATAAAGTTGATTGAAAGGCATGCTCAACAATTGTTCCAAATAAGTAAAGAGAAAGCATGTTAAAAATTAGATGCTCCCAATCGGCGTGTATAAATCCACTGCTGAAAAAGCGATGCCATTCAAGATTCTTATTAATTCTAAATGGTTTGAACAACATTTTCTCCTTGAGTGAGGTGCTATTATTTGCTAAAATGGAAATGGCCGTAGTAAGGAGTAGTAAAAGGGTGGTTGTATTCATTTAGGAGTGATGATACCTTTCGTTTTTCAAAATAGTTCCAGCCCGGTATAATTGCTCGGCAAGCAAAAGCCTTACCAGTTGATGGGGAAATACTAGCTTCGATAAGCTCCAGGTAAATTGAGCTCTTTGTTGCACAGTAGGATCAACGCCAAATGCGCCTCCAATTAAAAAAACTAATTTCTTGGTTCCTATATCTGCTTTTTTTTGGAGAAAGGTTGCCAATTCGGTGGAGGTAATATTCTTTCCTCTTTCATCTAATAAAACCAGATAGTCGTCTGGCCCCAGCCAATCAAGTATTATTGCTCCTTCCTTTTTTTTAAGGTCTAATTCACTTAGCATCCCCGTATTTTTTGGAGTGGGGATCAAGATCCATTCGGTTTTAAAGTAATGGTTTAATCGTTTGGTAAATTCTTCAATCCCTGACTTAACGTAGGGTTCATGTGCTTTGCCAAAGGACCACAACTCGATTCGCATAATTTAAAAATATCAAATATATCCTAACTTTCCAGTATGAGAAAGTATATACACCTGATCTGTATGATGGCCGCCTTTCAACTTCCTGTGTTTGGTTATGCGCAGCAACAGCCCATTGGAGTATTTGATTCAGGCACAGGTGGTTTAACTGTTTTAGAGGCTATGCTTTCCCTTGATGTATTCAACAATAAAACTGGAGAACAAAAGTCCGATGGAATTCCAGATTTTAAGGGAGAGTACTTCCATTATTTGGCTGATCAAGCAAATATGCCCTATGGAAATTACGCTTCAGCCGGTAAAACGCTTTTCCTGAAGGAACAAATACTACGATGTATGCGTTTCCTTTCAACAGATACTCTTTATGCTAAACAAACAAAGGAAGTATTTCAATTCTATCCAAAGTTGACCGCTAAAATGATTGTAGTAGCCTGTAATACAGCTACTGCTTATGCATTACCTGAAATTAAAAAATCAGTGGGTCAAGGAATACCAGTGGTAGGAGTAATTGATGCGGGGTGCAAGGCTGCACTTGAGTTTCAACAAAAGCAAAGAGGCACTATTGGAGTTTTTGCTACAGTAGGTACCGTGGCTTCAGCAGGTTACCCTAAGACCCTTGAGCGTATGGCAGCCGCTGTTGGTATTACTGATTTGTCCATTGTTAGCCAGGGTGGTTATGGATTGGCAGAAAGTATAGACAGGGATTGGAGTTTTTTGGCGGATCAGGTTAACAAGGTACGTTCCGAATACAAAGGACCATCCCTGACAAACCCACAGTATAGAATCGACACTTCTCTTTCTGCTGTTTATGGTTTTTTGCGCGCCGGTAATAGTTTGCTTTGTGAGTATGATGAAAAAGGGAATTGTACTGAAATGCAATTGAACGATCCGGTTAATTATGTCAGGTATCATTTGGTTAGTTTATTGGAAAAAATGAAGCTGGAACAATACCAGTCTCCTTTGAACACACTAATACTTGGCTGCACTCATTATCCATATATGCGTGATACCATTTCACAAGTATTAGATGAGCTCTACAATTATCAAGAGGCTGGTGACTACCGTTATCGGAAGGTGTTGGCAAAAAATGTAACGCTTGTTGATCCAGCTGTTGAGACGGCAAAAGAAGCCTATTTGGCGCTCAGGCAATTATTAAAAATCCAAGCTAAGACAAAACCAAACGCCGATAAAAGCGCTAAGGATGCTTTTTTTATTGCTGTACCCAATGTGGAATTAGATGGAGTTCAACTTCAATCTGATGGTTGGTTTACCTATGATTATAAGTATGGACGAACTGAGGGATCCAATAAAAGCTTCGTTCAGTTTGTCCCCTTTAATACTCAAAATGTTGCCCCGGCTACGTATGAACGGTTTAAGCGGGCTTTACCATTTTCTTATGAAAGGATAAGCAGGGTAGGGACCTTTTCTCAAATGCGTTGAGTGAAATTCAATTGTTCTGATTTGTTATTGAATGTTGATTGTATCGCCTCCTCTAGCTCAATATCTAATAAAGAAGCTAGTAAATCCAGGTAGATGGCTATACCACCAATTTCTTCCTGTAGCATTTTTTTGGTAATGTCACTTGCTTTATAGCTGCTCCCCCCGTCAATACCTCCGTTTTCTACCCGTTGAAGTTTTTTGATCATATTACATAGTTCTCCCACTTCTCCTGCCAGGGCAGTTGTCCAGTAGGTGAGTGGTTGATTTTGATAACAGTTGAACCCATTAATAGCTCTGTCTACATTGGCGGCTCTAAATGTTTGGAGGTTAAGTGACATATAAGCTGGATATTTTATCTAATTTAGTTCTTATACAGAATTAACCAAGTGCGAACTTTAATACTCTTTTGTTGCTTTTGTTACACCCACTTGCAGTCATTGGCACAGCCAATAGAATCAGCCCTACTTCATAAGTTATACAGTGCAAAAACTTCGGTCAATCAGGTTTTCTCTCCCGAGCTTACTAATTTGTTTCCAAGTGTTGTGAGTAGAAGCTATGCTGATAATAAACAGTATCTTATCAAAACCAGTACCCATTTATATCTTGGAATTGATGGTACCGGTCAGTTATTTGAACTATATGAGGTAAGCCCTGGAATTATAGATGCTAAACGAGTTGATTCCACAATATATGCTGGCAATAATTTTTGTGCGGCTACTTTTTCAATCGACACTGCTGTTTTCTCTTTGGGCGGGTATGGTTTTTGGAAAACGAATGGTACGTTAAAGCAATATAATTTTTATTCCCGTGAGTGGGATGTGGTACCCTTGCAAGAAGAACGCCCCTCAATTTTTTGTCAAAAGCCATCTGGAGTTTATTGGAAGGGTGATTTTAATGAAGCAAAAAAAATAGAGGACATGAATACGGCCTTTGCGCCGTCTTTTTACTGGGTGGATGCAGAGAATAAACTTTTTTATGCAGGTGTGCAGCATCTTATCAATCAATCTGTTTCTGATAGTGTGCTTGCTTTCAAAGCGCAATACAATGCATCATTAAGTGTATTGGATCTTTCTACCAAGCGGTGGACAGTACTCGGAGATATTCTTAATTATGGCTGGCATTATACCGTTCATCTGCCTTGGGGATTATTAGTCGTGGAGTCGCCTGAGTCTATCTATTTTACTGACTTTAAAAACAACCGACTCCTTTATTGTAAAGAAGATAAACTCCCGCAGTATCGTAAATTTTTTCGGAATAGAGTTCCGGATCTTTTCTTTTATACAGCGGGGTATATTTATTTTGGTGAGGTTGCGGTTAATTCTTTTGACAGCATTGCCGTTTCAAAAGATGACTTTGAAGAGCGTAACGCCCCATTATTTAGCACTTCCAAAAAGAATGCAATTTCCAATTTACTGGATACCCATGTTGGGTACGCTCTACTGTTAGTACTGTTGATTGGGACTGTTGTTTCAGTAGCATATTTAACTCGAAAAAAACGTTTAAATGCTGTCACTGCTGAATTGTCCCGTTCGGCTTCCTTGCCTGCTCAAATGCCTCTTGCAGACCGTGTTGGTATTTTAAATCAAATGGAACGACAATTGATTCTTTACTTGTATGAGCAATCATTAAAGGGGAAACGTATCAATGTAGAAGCTGTCAATAAGTTGTCTGGGGTAGCGATGAAAAATGAACCCATTCGTAGGCGCACACGAAGTGAACTAATTAATGCTGTAAATGATAAGTGGTTGATTATTGCCGGAACCCGCGAGCGTTTTGTGTTTTCGGAAAAATCTGATTTTGATGGCCGCACGCGAGAATATTTTATCAATGAGAAGTTATTATCTTCTGAACTTTTGAAACAGGTAATTGAATTAATAAAATAATACTTGTTAATAGGCTGTCCAGCCTCCATCTACAGTCAGTACTGCTCCGTTTATAAAACTACTTTTTTCTGACACCAGGAATACGGCTGCATTTGCTACTTCTGCGGGTTCGCCATATCGTGGGTTGGTTTGTGTGCCACTCATAATTCTTTCCTTTGTTTTAGTGGACAGGGAATTTAAGTCAAATCCCTCCAGAATATGGGTGGTTACTGCACCAGGGGCAATTGCATTACAACGGATTCCGTCTTTAGCATAGAAATATCCTGTGTTTTTTGTAAGTCCAATTAATCCGTATTTACTGGTTGTATAGGCAGCTCCAGCTCTACAGCCAAAAAGTCCTCCTACGGATGCTATATTTAGAATCACACCGCCCCCTTATTTTAAGAATATTCTACAGGCACTTCTCATTGCTTTCATGGGCCCTTCCAAGTTCGTTTTTAAAATTTTTTCCCATTGTAGATTACTGATATCTCCTACTGTTTCAAAGTGATCCATAATACCAGCGTTGTTAATTAGGATATGTAATCCACCAAAATGCTTAAGCGCCGTTGAAATCATATGTTCAATCTGGTCTTCAATGGATACGTCTGTTAAGCAGGTGTGTAGTAGCGGAGTAGGATAGGGGTGGACACTCTTGGCTAATAGGGCTAGCCGTTCTTGGTGATGATCCGCAGCAATTACGCTACAATCTTCCTTTAATAGTGCTTCCACAATTGCTTTTCCTATCCCGGAGGCTGCTCCAGTAACAATAGCAATTTTGTTTTTTAGTAGTGACATGGGTACGCAAATATGAGCTTCACTCCTTCCTTATTTCCTTGATAACTATTTGAGAAGCCTTGTTTTTAATCACTGCTTTGTTTTGTAGGTTGTTTTTTTAAGCTTAATTTGCTTTCAAATATTATTTACCTAATAACTGCTAATTATGAAACACTATCTGTTTGCATTCCTGATTTCTCTCACTGCATCGTTGTTGGTTCAATTACCGGCCTTTGCGCAAAAGAAATCTAAAGGAATAAATATTGAGCTAGGCGGAGGTATTAATCTATCTAGTGCCCACGTGGGCGGCTATTACAGCCATTCTAGTGAATCTACTTCTCGCTTTTCATTTGGTTTTTTTGCTGATAAAAAAATAATCGGAGGTTTATCGGCGCGCTCTGGATTCTTTTATAATGGTTTAGGAAGAGCGCATAAAGTTGGGGAGATGGAAATGCAAGATGAGTTTAGCTTTTTTACAATTCCGCTTCAGGCTAAATATTCTTTCAACAAATCACCGTTTAGCTTTTATGCGGGGCCACAATTTTCATATTTAATAAATGCAACAGCCAGACCTGATGCCAGCACTCGCTCCTTAATGACTGAGAATTTCCAGCGGGTAAATGTGTCTGCTGCTGGAGGTTTACTTTGTGCCTTTAATAGCCGCTTCTCAATGGGCTTTGAGTATCAAAGTAGCATTGGCAGTAACTTGGATAAAGAGTATGCTGCAAATTTATCTGCGGATACCAAGTATCAGTTGAACGCCTATTCGCTTCGAGCTTTTTACAAACTTTCAAAGTAACAAATTATTGAACCCCCGGAAATCCGGGGGTTTTTTTTGGCTATTTTCTTGATGACTTTCCATGCCTTCAGCTCCCCGTTTTTTCGCTTTGATGCTTAGCTAGGCAAGCTTGCCACGACCCAAATGAAAAAGCCCCCAAAACTTTGTTTTGGGGGCTTTGTGACCCCGTCAGGATTCAAACCTGAAACCTTTTGATCCGTAGTCAAATGCTCTATTCAGTTGAGCTACGGGGCCATTCTTGTTTCAGCCATTAATAGCTGAGAGGGGGGCAAATATAGTACAAAAATCAATAAGGATAGCGTACAAAGGCCTCCACTGCAGCATAGTGTGTAAGGCCAAGGTCCGCGTATAATGAGGCGGTATGTGCGTTTCTTTCCTCCGCTCTTTGCCAAAATTCCCTTGAATCAGCGCCTTGAAAAGGAACCATATCTTTTTGGGATTGGTGGATGAAAATTCCATATCGTTTTTTCATTACCTGGTCTGGACTCATTGGAACAGCCATTTCAATATCCTCAATGTTCCACTCCTGCCAGGCTCCTTTATAAAGCCAAAGCCAGCAATCCTCAATCCAAGGCTCTTGTAAAGCCTTGAGCCGTTTTAAGGCCTCAAGAACTACCGTGAAGCAAACTTTATGGGTGCCATGCGGATCGGCAAAATCACCTGCGCAATAGACCTGATGGGGTTTAATCGAGCGCAATAAATCCATCGTTTGCTTGATATCTTTTTCACCTGCAGGTTTTTTTTGAATAGTTCCTGTTTCGTAAAAAGGCAATTGCTGAAAATGAACATTAGTTTCTTGTATTCCTACATATCGACAAGTGGCCTTTGCCTCCCCCTGTCTAATCAAGGCCTTTATTTTTCTGATGGAGGGTGTATCTGTCTGATTAGATTTTTTTCGAGATAGAAATTTTCTTGCATCTTTTACAAAATCTAATGATTTTCTGGTGGGACTTCCCAGCACAGTTTCAAATCCTATCGCAAAGTCTAAATAGCGGGTTACAAATTCGTCAGTGACCGCAATATTACCACTGGTTTGGTACGCAACATGCACTTCATTGCCTTGGTCGTGTAGTCGTTGAAAAGTCCCTCCCATGCTAATTATATCATCGTCGGGGTGGGGGGAAAAAATAACCACTCTTTTAGGCCATGGTGTAGATCGTTCTGGATGTGCGGGAATATGTGCATTGGGTTTACCTGCGGGCCAACCAGTCAAAGTATCCCGGAGCATGTAATAGACTTGGAGATTTACTTCGTAGGCATCTCCTTTCTCAACCAATAAGTCGCCTAATCCAAATTCATTGTAATCGCTATTAGTTAGACTTAATACTGGTTTATTCAGTTTTAAAGCCATGTTAACCACAGCTTTTTTTATCAGCCGAGGTGTCCACTCACATTCACCCGTCAACCAGGGGGATTTAAATCGCGTTAGTTCAGTAGCTGCATCTTGGTCAATTACAAATTGTACATCGTCATGCACTTGCAGTAGCGAAGCAGGAAGTGATTCAGTCATTTCTTCCTCTACCGCTTTTTTAATGACTGGCGCTTTGCCAGATCCCCAAGCCATTAAAATAATTTTCTTGGATCGAAGTATACTCTGAATGCCCATGGTAAGGGCAAGTCTGGGCACCTCTGCTATATTGGCAAATTCATATGAATTTGCCAGTCTGGTGGAGTTATCTAAATTAATTAATCGCGTCTTGGAATGTAGACCAGATCCTGGTTCGTTAAAACCAATATGTCCGTTATTACCTATCCCCAAGATCTGTAAATCAATACCGCCTGCAGCATCAATTTTCTTTTCGTATTCGCTACAGTGTTCCTTTATTTTATCCTTCTCAATTTCTCCATTTGGGATATTTATATTCTTTGGGCTAATGTCTATATGATCAAACAACTGTTGATGCATGAAGCGATAATAGCTTTGTAAAGCATCTCTTTCTATGGGGTAATATTCATCAAGGTTGAATGTTACAACATTTTTGAAACTTAATCCCTCCTCTCGGTGAAGCCTAACTAGTTCAGCGTACAGCGATTTTGGCGTCGATCCAGTGGCAAGCCCCAGTACTAGTTTTTCTTTCTTTTTTTGTTTAGCACGAATAAGTGATGCTATTTGTCTTGCCACCCAAACTGAACCCGCTGCTGCATTTTCTACAACTTTTGTAGGGACTCTTTCAAAACTGTCTGCAAAATTCAGGGAGGCTGGGTTTTCTGACATGGGGATTGTTTACTTACAAAAATAATTTATTAAGTTTTAGGGAGTCGTTACTTTTTTAAATCAAAACATAAAGTATTGATAATTAATCAATTTGGATTTCATCTACAAAAAGCCAGGGCTTATTACCTTCACCAGGATCTCCGGGTTTAATTAATCCAAAGTTCTTGATTAATACTTTAATAAATCTTGTTTTATCGCTGAAAATGAATGGTATATGACCAATACTACTTTCTTCTACCTCGTAAACTATTTTATCAGAACTGCCTACAGTTTTGAAATTGATCCCATCCGTGGAAGTAGACACCTGCATTTCTAGGGGTCTGTGAATCCAACTGCCTGGTTGATGAAGGAAAAAAGCTTTCACGGTACGAATGGGGATAATCTTACCAAGATCGATGGTAGCTTCCATATCTCCACCATCAAAACCCAGATAATTTCTAAAGTGGATGTTCTTACCCGGTTGACTTCTTATTCCATTCACCAATGTAAACTCCCCGTTGCCAGGATAGCTCTTGGAAGGTAGTGTTTTAAGTGTGACGGGCTTGCCTGTAGCTTTATTAATTTCAAATTTTTGAGAAAAGGTGCTTTTTACTTCTCTGTTTTTAGTCACGTATTGTGCTTGATATACACCTGATGATTGTATCAACACAGGTTTATCATAGCTTATTTTTTGAGGAGAGATCCATTCTATTTTTCCCTCCGTTGATTTACTACTTAAGGCAAGTTCAACTCCATTTTTATTTTGGTCTGGGCTTAGTTTGCTTACCATTTCGTAGTAGGCCATACTTGGTTTCACACCCCATTGTTCATATCTTTTTATCAGTGGCCCAATTTTCTTTTCAAATTCAGTCCAGTTTTTTTTGTCTAGCGGTGTCCACAGTAACTCACTCAGGGCTGCAATACGAGGAAAAATCATATAAGTAATCTTGTCTTCATTTTTCATGTACTCCGTCCAAACATTCGCTTGCGCACCTAGCACTAGGTTGGCTTTACTAGCAGGGATTTCTGTTGGTAAGGGATTGTATGCATAAACTTTTTCAATGGGGTTATAACCGCCAATAGTTACTGAATCCTCTGCTAATGCTTGCGTATGATCAAAATATACGGGGTTGCCAGGTGTCATAATAACGGCATGTCCTTGCTTTGCCGCTTCTATACCACCTGCTTCTCCTCGCCAGCTCATTACAACGGCATTAGGAGCCAAACCTCCTTCCAGAATCTCATCCCACCCAATCAATGTTTTTCCTTTTCTATTTAGGTATTTTTCAATGCGCTGGATGAAATAGCTCTGTAATTCATGTTCATCCTTTAGCCCAAGTTCTTTAATCCTTTGTTGGCATAAAGAACATTGTTTCCAATGCGTTTTGGGGCACTCATCACCGCCAATGTGGAAGTAGGGAGAGGGGAACAATGGAATGATCTCGTCTATTATATTTTGTAAAAATTCAAAAGTTGTCTCCTTGCCAGCACAGAAAACATCGTCAAATACTCCCCATGTTTCTTGTACCAATTTTATACTGCCGTTTTTTTGCGCCTCCAGCGATTTTTTTGAAATCATGTTAGCGGGGATCACCGTGGGTTTATTGGGGAAACAACTTAAAAATGGATAAGCTGCAATGGCTGCGCTACTGTGTCCGGGCATTTCAATTTCAGGAATTACTTCTACAAATCGCTCCTGTGCGTATGCCACCACTTCCCTTATTTCTGCTTGTGTATAAAACCCGCCATATTGGATATTATCATTTCCCTTTCCAGGATAGCGGCCTATGATTGTTCCATTTCTCCAGGCCCCAACTGTAGTAAGTGCGGGGTATTTTTTTATTTCAATTCTCCATCCTTGATCTTCTGTTAAGTGCCAATGAAATTTATTGAGTTTGTGATAAGATAACCAGTCTATATACTTTTTAATAAAGCTGATTGGGAAAAAATGTCTTCCTACATCCAGGTGCATACCGCGGTATTGAAAACGAGGGAAATCTTCTATCTTCAGAAAAGGGATTACTAGTTGATTGTTATTGTCCTTGGTTATTAACTGCAGGAGTGTCTGATTTGCATGATGTAAAGCCTCGGCGCTAGTAACTGTAATTGTAATTCCTTCTTTATTTACGAGCAACTCATATGAGGGCGTACTGTTGCCTTTACCAGTTTTATGAAGAATTTGGATGGTAGCTTGTTTTGCGTTGGTAGCAGCCAGTTGAATTTGAAATTGCTTTTGTAATTCCCCCGCTAGTAAACGGATGGTGTTAGATGATGATGTATATGCATTATCCAGGAAGTAGGAGCAGTTGGAGGGGAGGGTAAAAGTTCCCTCGCCTTGTAACCAATAGGCCGGTGCGGGTATCACCATTGGTTGCGTTATACCCAGGAAGGGGAAAAGTAATAAAATTAAAAGTAGACGCATAGTAGTAATTTATGCGTCTAAAGTACCGATTAGTCTAATACGCCGAACTTTCCATTATTAAAGTCTTCTACGGCCTGCTCGATCTCTTCCCAACGATTCATAAGGAATGGGCCATAGGCTACAATGGGTTCATGCAAGGGTTGACCTGAAAGGATAAGAAGAGTGGTGCTTTCCTTGGCTTTTACTGTGATACTAGTGCCAATATTTTGAAATAATACAAAGTGATCAGCAGGGGCTAATTGTTCTTGTATAGTAACCGCTCCTTTGATAACCAGCATTCCGGTATTGAATTCTTCAGGAAGTTCAAGCGTGAATTCTTTACCCGTATTCAAATGAAGATTGTAGACATGCAATGGACTAAAAGTTTGAGCAGGTCCTTTACTATTCATGTATTCACCTGCTATGACTTCCAGCAACCCGCCCTCAAAAGTAAACTGGCCCATTTTTTCTTTTTTAATTTCCTGGTAGCGTGGGGAGGTCATTTTAAACTGTGCAGGGAGATTAACCCAGAGTTGTACCATTTGAAAGATGCCTCCTTGCTGCGAGAAATTTTTCTCATGATATTCCTTGTGTAATACACCAGATGCTGCAGTCATCCATTGTACATCTCCTTCGCCAATCACTCCTTGATTTCCGGCGCTGTCATGATGTGCCACCTTCCCTTGATAGGCAATTGTCACTGTTTCAAAACCACGATGTGGATGAACATCAACGCCACGTTGAATTTTGCTGGGTGGAAAATTATAGGGAGATGCATAGTCCAGCATAAAGAAGGGACTCATGCGTTGTTTATTTTGGATACCTCCTGAAGGAAAGAAATTATGCACTCTAAATCCATCTCCCACCATATGTGGGGGAGGAGGGGGGATAATACGCTCTAGTTTTTTAATCATATGGCAAAGTTAACTTTCAGTGTTTAAACATTAAAATAAATTATCCTAACTTGAACCTATGTTTAATAGAAGAAGTTTTGTAAAACGAATTGGTATGCTCACAGCGGGCGCATCTTTTCAAAGTTTGGCTGCTGGAGTAGAAAAGCCATTCTTGCCCACAAAAGCCCCAATCGTAATTTCTACTTGGGATGCTGGTTTGGAAGCCAATGTACCTGCCTGGGCAATTTTGGAAAAAGGTGGACTTGCTTTAGATGCAGTAGAACAGGGTGTTCGATTAACTGAAGATTCGATTAATTGCTGCGTGGGTTTGGGTGCCAACCCAGATAGAGATGGACACGTGACCTTAGATGCATGTATCATGGATCATGAACATAATTGTGGAGCTGTTGCTTTTTTAGAGCGAATTAAACATCCCATCAGTGTAGCGAGAAGAGTGATGGAGAAGACGCCACATGTAATGTTAGTTGGCGAAGGAGCCCAACAATTTGCCTTATCAGAGGGTTTCCCGCTAGAGTCAAGCAAGTTATCTCCGGCTGCGGAAGCGGCTTACGCAAATTGGCTCCAACAATCACAATACAAGTCCCCTACTATAAATCGTGAAAATAATCAGGGGCATGGCCCATTTGCACCCAATCGTCTTGCGAATGGTGAATGGAATCATGACACCATTGGCATGCTTGCCTTAGATAAACAAGGAAATTTGAGTGGTAGCTGTACTACATCCGGCGCGGGGTTTAAAATGAGAGGCCGGATAGGAGATTCACCCATTATTGGTGCTGGACTTTTTGTTGATAATGAAGTTGGCGCTTGTGTTGCAACTGGGCAGGGTGAGGATGTTATCCGTGTGGCGGGTGCTTCTACAGTTGTAGGGTTAATGCGGGCCGGTAAAACGCCTCAACAAGCTTGTGCCGAGGTAATACAACGAATTATAAAAATCAAAAAAGACCGTGCTAAGGATATACAAGTAGCATTTCTGGCTATATCAAATCGAGGGGAAGTTGGTTCCTTTGCAATTCATCCTGGATTTTCTTTTGCCTACAGGGATTTAAACCGAAATGAATTAATCAAAGCCAGTAGCTGGTTTAAAGTGAGTTAAATTATGCTTCTTGAGATTGCAACCACTGATTTTGAAACAACCCGAACTGCGGTGGCTGGTGGAGCTGACCGAATTGAATTATGTGCAGGTTTATCAGAGGGTGGGATTACTGCTAGCAAAGGACTATTGAAACTTTGTAGACAAAAATTTGATATTCCCATTTATCCAATTATTCGTCCTAGATCTGGTGATTTTCTATACAGCAACGAGGAGTTTGAAATCATGAAGCAGGATGTACTGCTTTCTAAAGAGTTAGGTTTTGAAGGTGTGGTTTTAGGATTGCTTAATGTTGATGGAACCGTTGATTTGAGTAGGATGTCTGAACTAATCGATGCTGCATACCCGCTAGAAGTTACCTTTCATCGTGCTTTCGATAGGTGTCTTGATCCCGCAGCTGCGTTAGAGCAATTGGTGGGTTTAGGTTGTGAAAGAATTTTAACCTCTGGCCAGCAGCCAACTGCGCCGGAAGGCATTCAATTAATAGCATCGTTGCAAGCGCAAGCAGCCAACCGAATTATTGTAATGCCAGGAAGTGGTGTCCGCGCTGACTCCATCATTGAATTAGCTACGGTAACGCATTGTATAGAATTTCACACCTCCCTCCGCTCTTTAAAGAAATCTGCTATGGAGTTTGTTCATCCGTCTTTTACAAATAGTAATGAGAGTTACATGAATCCTAACATAGTCATTGAGGCTATTCAAGAAATCAAACTGAAACTCAATTCTATTGCTAGGGGGTGAGCTAGAATTTTATTTTCTTCAAGTAGGCTGCGCCTGCCTCTGCCGCTTTAATTGGTGACCCACCCAAATAATATTCTTGTTCCATGAATAGGTATTGAAGTCCAAACTTCTTGGCTTGAGGAATCAGTTGTTTGAAACCGATACTACCTGTTCCCAGATCAACTGATTCGTAATTCTCTTTATTAATTGGTGAATTACTTCGATCCTTGATATGGCTTAATTCAAATCGTCCCGGGTATTTTTTTAACCATTCTAGGGGATTTTCACCTGCAGCTACAACCCAGTACATATCCATTTCAAAACAAACTAGCTTGGGGTCTGTTTCTTGCATTAATATGTCCTGAGGGAAAACACCATTTATTTTTTTAAAAGAGTAGTCATGATTGTGATATGCAAATTTTATGCCCTGTGCTGCACATTGTTTTGCTTTTTCATTAAATAGCGCTGCAATTCTTTTATAATCATCTATACTTTTTTGCGGACCAACCCACGGGCAAATCAAGTATTTCATATTTACAGCAGCCGCCTGCTCTACTTTTTGATCAAAATCACTAAAAATGTCACAATGAGAAGAAATCAATTCTATCCCTAAATCAGCAGTGAATTGCTTAAACTCCAAGGGCTTCATATTCCAATACATGCCATGCGGTCCCTCATAGCTCTCTATTTGTGTATATCCCATCTTGGCTAAAGCTGTAATTGTCTCTTTTTCCCTTCCGTTGATTACATCTCGCAAGGTGTATAATTGAATTCCAAATTTTTTGGCAGTGGGTTCTTCCGTAAGAAAGGCAGCCCAAGAAGTATTACTACCCAATAATGTAGCTCCCGCTATGCAACTAGCAGCTTTTAAAAATTTTCTTCTATTTTCCATAGTATTAAAATTACTCCGCCCAAGCTTTTTCACCTTTTATATACGGCACGTTTCCGTCATACCTGCCAGGTACTGGCACATGTCGAAGGGTTTTGGTCATTCCGGTCTCAGAGGAGAAAAATCCCCAAAGGGTCAGTTGTTTCATCATGGAGTAATAATGAGGTGGAGTTTTTTTCTCTTTATTTTCTTCACGCTTGCTATTAAAGTCTTTTGCTTCTCTCTCCAGCGTTTGTAGTAGGGAAAGCTTCTGTGATGCCTCTAGTTCTATAAAAGGTTTATTAAAATCTTTTTGACATCTTTCATTTAACAAGGATACTCCCTTTATAAAGGCATCTTGCTCCTCTTTGGTATAACAATCCTCAATCATGACTTTCATAAAAGCACCAGTTTGAGCAGCTTTTGCACCTGGTGTATCAGTAGTGGGAATGATAGTTTCCGCCACTTCATCCAATAATGCTATGGTAGCAGGGGTAAAAGCAGAAACGGGACCCGCAGTAGATTTGCAGCCCGTTAAAAAAAGTTCTCCACCCACCACGGCAACTCCCGTAAGAAGGGCGATTGATTTCAGTAGTTCTCTTCTTTCCATTTGAATAGATATTAAAGGTTACCTTTTTTAAGTTCTTCAACAGCAAAATTGGCAGCACGTGCTGTCATGGCCATATAGGTTAACGAGGGATTAACACAAGAAGCACTGGTCATGCAAGCTCCATCTGTTACAAATAAATTCTTACAATCCCATACTTGGTTATTTCCGTTCAGTACTGATGATTTGGGATCTCTTCCCATGCGAGCAGTTCCCATTTCATGGATACCCATTCCAACTTCATAGCCATAGTCGTACGTATAGGCGTTCTTTAGTCCAGCAGCTTCCAACATCTCTTTGGCATCGTTCATCATATCCTCTCTCATCTTCTTTTCATTTTCCTTTATTTCTACATCCATATCCAACACAGGAAGCCCCCATTTATCTTTTACATTTTTATTCAAGCTGATTTTATTCTCGTGATAGGGTAGCATTTCTCCAAATCCCATAATCCCCATATGCCAATTGTCGCTTGGAACACTTAGTGCATCTTTTAATTCCGCGCCGATGGTAAATTCTGCAACATGCACACCTCTGCCTCTGCCGGCTCCTCCCTGATATCCAAATCCTCTTACATAGGAGCGCTTGTCGTCATATACGTTCCTAAAGCGTGGCACGTAAACGCCAGTGGGTCTTCTTCCATATTGATAGCGATCTCCGTATCCTTCAGCGGTAGCGCCTGCCCCACATCTAAAGTGATGATCCATTACATTATGGCCTAACTCTCCACTGCTACTTCCAAGCCCCTCGGGCCAAATATCAGTAGCGCTATTCATTAAAATCCAAGTAGAATTGAAAGAGGATGCGCAGAGAAAAACAATTTTAGCCTGGTACTGTACTGTTTTATTATCGGTGGCATCTAAAACTTCAACTCCTTTTGCTTTTTGTGTGTTCTTGTCATAAAGTACCTGCGTAACTATGGAAAAAGGACGAAGCGTGAGCTTTCCTGTTTTCATGGCAGCAGGCAGGGTAGAGGATTGCGTACTAAAATATCCTCCAAAGGGACATCCTCTCCAACAACGGTTTCTATATTGACAATTGGTTCTTCCTTCGTGGGGTACAGTGATGTTGGCACTTCTTCCAATTATTAAATGTCTTTGACCTTTAAAGTGTTTCTTGAGCTTTTCTGCCACATCTTTCTCTACACAATTCAGATCCATAGGGGGCATAAATTCGCCGTCAGGCAATACTTCAAGCCCTTCTTTACTTCCTTGAATTCCTGCAAATTTTTCAACATGGCTATACCAAGGTGCCAGGTCATCATATCGAATAGGCCAATCAACACCATGTCCGTCTACAAGGTTGGCTTCAAAATCCCATTTATTAAAGCGATAGCTCTGTCTTCCCCACATGAGTGAGCGACCCCCAACATGATAACCTCTGAACCACGAGAAAGGTTTTGTTTCAGTATAAGGACATTCTTTGTCCTTCACCCATAGATCCAATACTGTTTCATTGAGGGGATAGTCTCTTTTCAGTACCGGATAATCTTCTAACATTTGTTGCGTGGGTCTTATGCCTCGGTGAGGAAACTCCCACGATTCTTTGGTTGCATTAACGTAGTCTTTGATATGCTCAATATCTCTTCCTCTTTCTAGCAAAAGAACATTGAGACCTTTCTCAGTCAGTTCTTTTGCGGCCCATCCTCCACTAATTCCAGAGCCTACAACAATAGCATCATACTGAATAGTTGACATAGCGTTTTATTTTTTTAAATCGTACAAATTTTGATGGCCTTTTGCAAGGCAGCTATTTTTTCCTCTTTGGTTTTACCAGTTGGAATAAATTCTTGTGCTACAAACCCCGTATATCCCGTTGCCGCAATGGCTTGCATGATGGCAGGGTAGTAGAGTTCTTGTGTTTCGTCTATTTCGTGACGCCCAGGCACTCCAGCAGTGTGGTAATGTCCAAAGTAAGCGTGGTTTTCTTGAATCGTGCGAATTATATCTCCTTCACTGATCTGCATATGGTATATGTCATATAAAAGTTTAAAATTGTTAGACCCTAATCTTTTACATAACTCGATTGCCCATGCTGAATTGTCGGCCATATAGTCTTTGTGATCAACCTTACTGTTAAATAATTCCATTTGAATGGTTATTCCATGCTTCTCTGCGAGGGGCATGATTTGTTGAAGACCTTTTATGCAGTTTGCAAGACCTGTATCATTATCCATTCCATCCCTGTTTCCAGAAAAACAAATCAGATTTTTATATCCAGCTTTTGCAATGAAAGGTATAGCCTCTTGATAATCTTTGATGAGCCATGGGTGGTTGGCTGTGTTGTTCCAGCCTTGCGTAAGACTGACTTTTCCTCCTGTATAACACATCGAACAATTGATTTGGTGTTCCTTTAAAATTGTAAAATCTTTAGGAGCTACTAAATCAATGGCAGGTATTCCCAATTGTTGAGCTACCACACACAATTCTGATAATGTCAGAAATCCGTACGTCCAACTACATACGGAGTGATTGATGGTGCCTGAGAAAGTATGTTCCTTTTTTTTCCAGTTAATAGCACCATTGATTTGACTAAGGGGAAGTGAGGCTGCTACTACTGCTTGTCCTGCCTTTATAAGGAGTGCTCTTCTAGAGCTGCGTGCTTTATTCATGCTTACTTTTTTGTTGAAGAGGGGTCTTTGAACAATAGGAGGAATAATACAAGTATAGCTGCTGCGATGCCAGCAGGTACCATCCAAATTGCATTCCAATCGTGTCCGGAAACTGTTTTGTATTGGTCGGCAATCAATCCAGCCAGCCAAAAGCCAACCAACATTCCAGCACCATAGGTGGCAAGGGTAATCATGCCTTGTGCAGAGGAACGAATTTTTTCACCAGCACGTTGGTCAGTGTATATCTGCCCGGTAACAAAAAAGAAGTCATAACAAATACCGTGGAGTATTATGCCAGCATATAAAAGTCCAACGCCACTTCCTGCATCACCAAAGCCAAAGCAGAGATAACGAATTACCCAAGCCGCCATGCCGATAAGCAACATCTTCTTTACTCCTAATCTTGCGAAGAAAAAAGGCATCAAGAATAAAAATATTGTTTCACTCATTTGCCCCATCGTCATTTTTGAAGCAGCATTTTTTACGCCTACTTCATTTAGGAATAAGTTTGTTTCTTGATAATAAAATGCAAGGGGAATACAGATCAGCAAAGAGGCCATGAAAAAAACCAAGTAGTTTTTATCTTTTAAAAGTCCAATAGCGTCTGCTCCCACAATCTCGCTGATAGTGGTCTGTGTTCCTGCTTTAGGGGGCGGGGTATGGGGAAGTGAAAAACTATATACACCCAGCACTAAAGATACGAGTGCCGCTATTTTAAATGTTTGATCCAATGATCCGGTTGTTTCCAAGGCAAGCCATCCAATTAATAAGCCGGATGCAATCCAGCCAATTGTTCCCCATACCCTGATTGCTGAAAATTCTTTTTCAGGACTTGACATTTGCTTGAACGCGATGGCGTTGACCAATGCAAGTGTTGGCATGTAAATGATCATGTAGGTAAGCAGGTATGGATAGAATGCATTGAAATTAGCTTGAGAGGATAAGTAATACAACAAAAAACCTCCCGTTAAATGTAAAATACCCAGGATGCGTTGCGCAGCAAAGTATTTATCTGCGATTAAACCAATTATAAAAGGAGCAATGATGGCACCTAGGGATTGTGTTCCATAGGCTAAACCTATTTCAACACCGCCTGCACTCAGCTGCGTGCTTAAATAAGTGCCCATCGTTACAAACCAGATTCCCCACACAAAAAAGTTAAGGAACATCATTAGTGCCAACTGAATACGCGTTGTTGTTTTCATAGCAAGCAATTGAAAATAAATATAGTATTTTTATTACTTCAACCACGTGCTATGAATCGAAAACTCCGTATTGCCATGATTGGGGGTGGAAAAGGGGCTTTTATAGGTGCCATTCACCGTATTGCATTTTCAATGGATGGTCACTACGAGTTGGTGGCTGGCGCTTTTAGTTCAGATCCTGCTATTTCTAAAATTTCAGGTGAAGAACTATCACTTGATTCGAACAGAGTGTATCCATCTTTTCAGGCTTTGATTCATGGAGAGGCTTCACTTTCACCTGAAGTTCGAGCCGAAGTAATTACTATTGTTACTCCTAACCATGTACATTTTGAACCTGCGATGATGGCTATTGAAGCTGGCTTTCATGTGGTGTTAGAAAAGCCAATGACCTTTTCGTTAGAAGAAGCACTGTTATTACATCAAAAGGTTTCGCAATCCAATTGTTCTTTTTTGCTCTGCCATACGTATACCGGCTATCCTATGATCAAGCAAGCCCGTCAATTGGTGCAGTCCGGTATGTTGGGGAAAATTCGAAAAGTGTTTGTCGAATATCCACAAGGATGGTTACACAGCTACCTTGAGGGTACTGGGCAAAAGCAGGCTACCTGGAGAACAGACCCTACGCGAAGCGGGCTTGGAGGAGCCATGGGAGATATAGGCACGCATGCTTTCAATTTAGCAGAATATGTAACAGGTCTTGAGGTAACTCGGATCTGTGCATCGGTAAATTCTGTAGTTGAAGGACGAAAGTTAGATGATGATGGTGCCGCTTTGTTGGAATTTAGCAATGGGGCTTCGGGTGTTTTGATGGCTACTCAAATTGCTGCGGGCGCTGAAAATAATATTTCCATTCGGGTGTACGGGGAAAAAGGTGGAATATCCTGGAAACAAGAAGAAAATAATTCTTTACGATTGGAATGGCCTGATCGACCCGCGGAATGTTGGCGAGCGGGCTCAAGTTATTTAGGAGAATTTGCCACTCATAATACACGTACTCCTGCTGGGCATCCAGAGGGGTATTTAGAGGCATTCGCAAATCTTTATCGCAATTTTGCACTTTCCATTTTAGCAAGGAAGAATGGAGAAACACCTACTCCTGTGTGTGTTGATTTTCCTGGAACAAAAGAAGGTGTGCGAGGCATGGCTTTTGTTGAAACGATGATTCGCTCAAGCCAAACAAAGGCTTGGGTTGATTT
>VFQT010001644.1_pt1 | contig 26043 bp, 28 predicted proteins | sample 3512381 | NCBI WGS metagenome assembly VFQT01 (sample SAMN10412376, study PRJNA504923) | tailings metagenome | isolation source: Relicate 2 Philex TSF3 active mining site | place: Philippines: Tuba, Benguet | collected 2017-08-29
CGCTGAGGTATTCAAAGAACATCTTCAACTGTCGCACTTCAAACGTGAATCCACCCCCCGGCCTTCGCCGGGGTGACGGCCTGAGAAAGTGTGCGCCGGTTTCGTCCGTTACGCTATGACAGGCCGCGCAGCGTAACCGCGATGACCGTCTCGACGGCGCTGACGATGCGCGAGAGTTCCATCGAGGCGACGTCGGCGCGCTGGTGGAATTCCAGCGCGGCCTCGTCCCGTGTGGCGGCGATCATGGCGGCGACCTGTTCGGGGATGTAGGGCAGGTGGATGAAGCCCGCGGGAACGCGCCGCCCCTGAGCCGCGAGCGTGTCCAGCACCGTGAAGAGGCAGGCGTTGCACAGGAAGGTGCCGGCGGTGGAGGAGATGCGCACGGGCGTGCCCTCCTCCAGCAGCGCCTTCTCGATCGCCCTGAGCGGCAGGGTGGCGAAGCGCGCCTCCTGCGCATTGTCATTGACGCCGCCGTCCGTGATGAAGGCGCCGTCATTGTCGCGGATCTCGTAGTCGACGATATTGACGCCGACGCGCTCCAGCCGGATCACCGCCTCGCCGGGCCAGAGGCCGAGGGAGATCACTGCGGCGGGCCTGATCTCCTCGATCAGCCGGGGCAGCCTTGCGCGCACCTCCGTGAGGCTCACCGGCAGGCCGCGCCCCACGACGGTGGCGTTGCCGATCTGGCGGCCATCCAGAGCCTTCATGGCCTGATGCGCCGGGTTGAGACCCCGGCCGCCATAGGGCTCGAAGCCGGTCAGAAGTACGGTGGCGGACATGCTGATTGTTCCCTCACTCGATGCTGCGTCAGTCTATTCTGCCACAGCGCAGCGCTGACGCGACGAAAAAAGGCCGCTCGGGTGAGCGGCCTTTCCGTGAGATGCGCCAGGAGGCGGTCTCGAAACTTGTCGTCAGCCCTGCGTTTCCGCAAAGGCGACGATCCGCTTGGAGCTCGTATCCTGCACAGTGAACTCACTCGACATCGGATCACCTCCTTTCATTGTTGACAGTGGTGACCAAGTTGGGGGCTTGCCCCTTATCCGTCAAGCGGGCATTTTCCGCTCCGCAGAGAAAAGGGATTGCCCATGACCATGGCCGACATTCTGATCACCAATGCACGCATCCTGACGATGGACGCCGCGCGCCCGCGCGCCGAGGCGCTCGCGATTGCCGGGAACCGCATCATCCGGGTGGGTTCGAAGGACGAGGTGGCTGGCCTAAGGACCGCGCATACGCGGGTGATCGACGCGGGGCTGAAGACGGTCATGCCGGGCATCATCGAAGGCCATGTGCATCTTTTCGGGGGTTCCGTCGAACTCGACACGCTGATGCTGAATGGCGTGAGCGGTTTCGACAACATCGCGAACGCCGTCCGGGCCTATCGCAAGACGCGACCGGACGAGGCCGTGCTGCTGGCGACCGGCATCGCGCATGAAGCCTTCGGCGAGCCGATGACGCGGCACATCCTGGACCAGATCGTCTCAGACATTCCCTTCCTCGCCTTCTGTTTCGACCACCACACCATGTGGGCCAATACCAAGGCATTGGAAGCGGCAGGCATCATGAAGGGCCGCGCCCTGCCCGTGGGCAACGAGATCGTGCTGGATCACAACGGCGTGGCCACGGGCGAGCTGCGCGAGCCCGCGGCCTATATGCTGGCACAGGCGCTCACCCCCACGGGCGGGCGCGAGTGGCTGGGCATGACGACGGGCGAGAACCCCAACCCGCCCGCGACACAGGCGCAGCGCGAGCTGGACATGAAATATTTCAAGCAGGGCATCGCGCATGCAGCCTCGCTCGGCATCACCTCCATGCACAACATGGACGGCAACTGGTACCAGCTCGAACTGCTGCAGGAACTGCTGGACCGGGGCGAGCTCAACGCGCGCGTCGAGATCCCCTACCACCACAAGAACACCTTCGAGAACGCGCGCGTGGAGGAAGCCGCCGAGATGCGCGCCAAGTACGGCCGCCGCAGGCCGCAGGGCGACATGCTGCATTGCGACCGGGTGAAGATCTTCATCGATGGCGTGCTGGAGACCTATACCGCGCTGATGCTGGAGGGCTACCCGGACCAGCCGGAGAACATGGGCGCCCCCCTGTTCACGGCGGAGGATTTCAACGAGATCATCACCCGCGCCGACAGGCACGGGCTGCAGGTGACGACCCACGCGATCGGCGACGGCGGCGTGCGCCGCACGCTCGACGGATACGAGGCGGCAATGAACGCCAATGGACGGCGCGACTCGCGCCACCGCATCGAACACATCGAGATGATCGACCCGGCGGACGTGCCGCGGCTGAAGGAACTGGGCGTCATCGCCTCGCTGCAGCCGATCGCGGGCGTGGGCGTTCCGGGCAACCCGCCGGAGCCGATCCTGTCCCGCGTGGGGCAGAAGAAACTGCCCTTCGCCTATGCCTGGCAGACGCTGCGCGACACGGGCGCGGTGATCGCCTTCTCCTCCGACTGGCCGGTGGCGCCCCTGAGCCCCTTCCTCGGCATGCAGGCGGCGATGACGGCGGTGCCGATGTGCGAGAATTGCCCGCCCCAGGCGCAGAGCCTGATGGACACGCTGCATGGCTTCACGGCGGCAGGCGCCTACATGGAGTTCATGGAACACGCCAAGGGCACGCTGAAGGAGGGCTACCTCGCCGACGTGGTGGTGCTCGACGCGGACATGGAGCAGACGGAAAAGACGGAGATCGTGAACGTGCGGCCGCAGGTGACGATCTGCAACGGGCGCGTGACTTTCGAAACTTGAGGCGAGGCCGGGGGACGAAAAGGACACGCGGGTCACGCCCGCGTGTCGAGGCATTCGTTGCCCAGCCGCGAGTTCATCAGGCTTGAGGCTTCACGGCGATCTTCTGAGCCTTGGACTGTTCCTGAGGCAGCTTGGGCAGCGTGACCTTCAGAACGCCCTTGTCGAATGCGGCCTCGACCTTTGACGCGTCCACCTCGGCGGGCAGCGTGAAGCTGCGCTCGAACATGCCGTAGGACCGCTCCATCACATGGTAATCCTTCTGCTTTTCGTCTTTCTCTACCTTTTTCTCACCCTTGATGGTGAGCACACCATCCTTCAGCTGGACGTCGATGTCCTCTGGCGCGCAGCCGGGCATTTCGGCGCTGACTTCGACGGCGCCGTCATGCTCCGCGATGTTGACGCGCATCGCCATGGCGTTCTTGCCGAATTCGCCGAGCGCGGGCATGCCGCCGCGGCCGAAGTCCTGGAAGACGCGGTCGATCTCCCGCTGCAGGCTGGAGAACATGTCGGAGCCGGAACCGCGTCCGAATACGTCAGGAAGAAAATGTCTGGCCATCTGAACCTCCAATGATGTTCGCTCCCCTCAGCGAAATCACTTAGGCAGACATGCGGAAAAATCCATATGACGCAGGTCAATTGCACTTCTATAACCGCGCCAATTCCGCCCGCGTCCTTCAACCTGCGAGTTTGAACCTGCCGTGAAACAACGAGACCTTGCTGCCTACGCCCTGCTTGCGCTGGTGTGGGGCCTCTCCTTCATGGTGCTGGTGCGCGTCGTCGCCGCGTTCGGCTGGGCGGGCGCGGTGAGCTTCCGCGCGCTGACTGCCGGGGTGGCCCTGCTGCTGGTGGCACCGCTGATCCGGCGGCGGCTGGACTTCAGCATCGGCTGGGGACCGCTGGCCATTTCCGGCGCGCTCACGGTGGGACTCCAGCTGGCGGGCATCGCCTTCGCGGCGCCGCGCATCGGAACGGCGATGACGGCGATCATCGTGTCCGCCATTCCGCTGTTCTCGATGGTGGTCGGTCGCATTGCCGGAGTGGAGCGGCTGACACCCCGCAGCATCATCGGCCTGGTGACGGGCTTCGCCGGCATCGTGCTGCTGGTCGGCTTCCCGGCCGCACCGATGACACCCTCCTTCCTGCTGGGTTGCGCCGTCTCGATCCTGGGCTCGTTCGCGGGGGCCTGCGGCAGCCTCTATGCGAGCACCAGGCTCCGGACGGTGGACCCGTGGGTGGTGACCATCGGCTCCTTCCTCTCCGGCGGGATCATGACCTTGCCGCTGCTGCTGCTGGTGCCGGTGCCCACAGTGCCCGGCATGGCGGATTATGGCTGGCTGCTGATGCTCGGCCTCGTCACCAGCGCGCTGATGTATGTGCTGTTCTTCACCCTGCTCGCCTCCATCGGGCCGACGCGTGCGATCAGCGTCGAGTTCGCGGTGACGGTCGTGGCGGTGCTGGCGGGAACGCTGCTCCTCGGCGAAAGGCTATCGCCCATGCAGGTTGCAGGCGCGGCGGTGATCGTGGCGGGCTGCGCGCTGGTGCTGGGACTGTGGCCGGCGCGGGCCCGTCGAACGGCCTGACCCCTCTTCCCGTTCGCCGATTGTTCCGCTAGAGAGGGGCATGGCCAAAACCTCCCAATTCGTCTGCCAGAACTGCGGGTCAACCTCCTCCAAATGGTCCGGCCGCTGCGACGGCTGCGGCGCGTGGAACTCCATCGTGGAGGAACAGGCGGCAGCACCGCTTTCCGGCTCCAAAGGGGCGAGCCTGCCCAAGGGGCGGGCCACGCGGCTCGTCGGCCTCAAGGGTGAGACACCGGCCCCGCCCCGCATCGTGACCGGCATCGGGGAACTGGACCGGGTGGCGGGCGGCGGCTTCGTGCCGGGCTCAGGCGTGCTGATCGGCGGCGACCCGGGCATCGGCAAGTCCACCCTGCTCCTACAGGCTCTGGCGGCGCTGGCGCGGAAGGGCGAACGGGTGGTCTACATCTCCGGTGAAGAAGCGATCGCGCAGGTGCGGCTGCGCGCGCAGCGGCTGGGCCTGGACGACGCGCCCGTGCTGCTGGCGACCGAGACAAACGTGTCCGACATCGTGGCCACCCTTGCCGAGGACAAGCCGCCCGCCATCGCCGTGATCGATTCGATCCAGACGCTGTGGGCGCCCTCGATCGAGGCGGCACCCGGAACCGTCTCACAACTCAAGGCAGGCTCCGAGGCGCTCGTCCGCTTCGCCAAGCAGAAGGGCACGGCGGTGCTGCTGGTGGGCCATGTGACCAAGGACGGGCAGATTGCGGGGCCGAAGGTCGTCGAGCACATGGTGGACGCGGTTCTCTATTTCGAGGGCGACCGGGGCCACCAGTTCCGCATCCTCCGCGCCGTCAAGAACCGCTTCGGGCCCACCGACGAAATCGGCGTCTTCGAGATGTCGGACGGGGGGCTGGCGGAGGTCACCAACCCCTCCCGGCTGTTCATGGGGTCAAACGAGCATCCGACGCCGGGAACCGCCGTCTTCGCCGGAATGGAAGGCACGCGGCCCCTGCTCATCGAGGTGCAGGCGCTGGTTTCGCCCTCACCGCTCGGCACGCCACGGCGGACAACTGTGGGGTGGGACTCGAACCGGCTGGCCATGATCCTCGCCGTGCTGGAGGCCCGCGCCGGCGTGCAGATCGGGCAGAACGACGTCTACCTGAACGTCGCGGGCGGCCTCAAGGTGAGGGAACCCGCAGCGGATCTCGCGGTGGCGGCGGCCCTGCTCTCCTCCCTGACCGGCACGGTGATCCCGCCCGGAACGGCGGTGTTCGGCGAAATCGCACTTTCAGGCGCCATCAGGCCGGTAGGCCAGACCGAAGCCCGCCTCAAGGAAGCCCAGAAGCTGGGGTTGAAGGAGGCCGTCATCGCCGCCGCCGCGGAACAGCCAGGCGTCAAGGGCCTGAAGGTGAAGGCGATGGAAACGATCATGGACCTCGTGGCCTGGTCGGCCGCGCAGGACCGTGGACAACGGAGAATCGCCTAGGCGCTTGCCGAAAACCTTTCTATAAGGGCCACGAAACAAGGGCTTCACCCTTCAGGACAACGGGATGCCGCTCACACTTCTGGACTTCATCCTTCTTGGCATCATGCTGGTCTCGGGCCTGCTGGCGCTGGCGCGGGGGTTCACCCGCGAGGTCCTGTCGCTGGTGGCCTGGGGTGCGGCGGCGATTGCCGCCTATTTCGCCATCAAGCAGCCGACCCTCGTCGAATTCGCCAAGACGAATGTGCCCTATCTCGACAAGGAGATCCTGGCGCAGATCGCGGTGGGAGCTTCCGCCTTCCTGCTGGTGCTGATCATCGTCTCCATCATCAGCGTCAAGATTTCGGATTACGTGGTCGATTCCGCCGCCGGTTCCTTCGACCGCACGCTGGGCTTCATTTTCGGCGTGGTCAGGGGCTTCGTTTTCGTGGCCATCGCCTATCTGTTCTATGGCTGGCTGCTGCCCTTCGACAAGCAGGAGCCCTGGGTGAGGAACGCCTACAGCCTGCCCATGATCAAGTCGGCGGGAGAAGGGCTGCTGTCCTTCATGCCGCCCGACATCGCGGATACCTTGTCGAACACCGCCCTCCTCAAGAACCCGGCCGAGGAGACAGGCGAACCGCAAGCGCCAGAGCCGCCGGAGAGCGGCTACAAGAGCAATGACAACCAGGGGCTGGAGAACTTGATCCAGGGAACGGGCGGCGACGAGCAGCAACCGGCATCGGGACAGGGCAATAGCCAATGAGCATGGACATCGACTTCGAACTGAACGCCGACCGGCTGCGCGAGGAGTGCGGCGTATTCGGCATCTACGGACACCCCGACGCCGCGGCCCTGACCGCGCTCGGCCTGCACGCACTGCAGCACCGCGGCCAGGAGGCGGCGGGCATCGTCTCCTTCGACGGGGAACGCTTCCAGACGGAACGGCGCTTAGGCCTGGTGGGTGACCACTTCTCCTCCGCCAAGGTGATCGACCGGCTGAAAGGCAACCTGGCCTTGGGCCATGTGCGCTACTCGACGACGGGCGAGACAATCCTGCGCAACGTGCAGCCGCTGTTCGCGGAACTTGCCGCCGGCGGCTTCGCCGTGGCCCACAACGGCAACCTGACAAACGGGCTGACGCTGCGGCGCGAACTGATCGCGCAGGGCGCCATCTGCCAGTCGACCTCCGACACGGAGGTGATCCTGCACCTGGTGGCCCGCTCGCAGAAGGGCCGAATCGTGGAGCGCTACATCGATGCGCTGCGCGCCCTTGAGGGTGCGTATGCTCTGGTGGCGCTGACCAACAAGAAGCTGATCGGCGCGCGCGACCCCAACGGCATCCGGCCGCTGATCCTGGGCGAGCTCAACGGCGCCTACATTCTCTGCTCCGAAACCTGCGCGCTGGACATCATCGGCGCGAAATACATCCGCGAGATCGAGAACGGCGAAGTGGTCGTCATCTCGGACGAGGGAATTGAGAGCCTGAGGCCCTTCCCGAGGCAGCCGTCGCGTCCCTGCATCTTCGAGTACATCTATTTCTCGCGGCCGGATTCAATGCTGGGCGGATTGTCGATCTACGAGGTGCGCAAGGCGATGGGCCGGGAGCTGGCGCGCGAGTCCGCGCTTGCGGCGGATGTGGTGGTGCCGATCCCCGACTCCGGCGTCCCGGCAGCGCTCGGCTTCGCGCATGAGACGGGCATTCCCTTCGAGCTCGGCATCATCCGCAACCATTACGTGGGCCGCACCTTCATCGAGCCAACGCAGACGATCCGCTCGCTCGGCGTGAAGCTGAAGCACAATGCGAACCGCGCCGTCATCAAGGACAAGCGCGTGGTGCTGGTGGACGACTCGATCGTGCGCGGCACCACCTCCGTGAAGATCGTGCGCATGATGTATGAGGCGGGCGCGAAGGAGGTGCACATGCGCATCTCGAGCCCGCCGATCAAGCACCCGGACTTCTACGGCATCGACACGCCGGAGCAGAAGTCGCTGCTGGCCGCGACCCATACGCTGGAGGAGATGCGCGAATATATCGGCGTCACCTCACTCGCTTTCCTGTCGGTCGACGGCGTCTACCGCGCGGTCGGCCTCCCGGGCCGCGACAACGCCCGCCCGCAGTTCACCGACCATTGCTTCACGGGCGATTATCCCACTCACCTCACCGATCTCGTCGGTGAAACCAAGAAGCAGCAGCTCTCGCTGCTGGCAGAGGCAGGCTAAGACACATGGCTGGACGGCTTGAAGGACGCGTCGCCCTTGTGACCGGCGCATCGCGGGGGCTTGGCGCCTCCACGGCGGTGGCTCTGGCCAAGGAAGGCGCGCACATCATCGCAACGGCGCGCACCGAGGGGGGCCTCACCGAACTCGACGACGCCATCAAGGCGGCGGGCGGGTCGGTAACCCTCGTTCCCCTCGACATCAAGGATTTTGACGCGATCGACCGGCTGGGTGCCGCGATCTTCGAGCGCTGGAAGAAGCTGGACATCCTGATCGGCAATGCTGGCGTGCTGGGAAAGCTCACCCCCATGCCGCACGTCGACCAGCGGATGTGGGACGAGGTGATGGCGGTGAACGTTACCGCCAACTACCGCCTCATCCGCTCGCTCGACGTGCTGCTGCGCCAGTCGGATGCGGGCCGCGCTGTGTTTGTGACGTCCGGTCTCGCCCACAAGTGCTGGGCCTATTGGGGGCCCTACTCGATCTCCAAGGCCGCCCTCGAGGCCATGGTGAAGACCTATGCCGCCGAGATCGGCACCACCAATCTGAAGGTGAACTGCTTCAGCCCCGGCGCCACGCGCACCGGCATGCGCGCCAAGGCCATGCCGGGGGAAGATCCGATGACGCTTCCCCACCCGGACGATGTGGCGGCCCAGATCGTGCCGATGTGCGAGGCTTTGTTCACCGACAATGGCGGCGTGTGGAAATACGACGCCAAGGGGCTGTTCAAGCAGTTCTGAGTTCGACCCGCCACCCTCACCCACGCCCGGGCGCGAGCCAACGAGAGGATGCGCCGATCAAGTCGGCGCATGGTGAGGTGGGGAGATAGATGGTGCCCCAAAAACTCACTCACACCCCGGCTCGACCGGGGTGTGCTTTTTGTGGCCACCGAGAGGAGGCGCCGGTCAAGCGGGCCTATAATGAGGCGGTGAGGAGAGGCCGAACGCGGCCTTCACCGATCCTTGTCGAACGGATTCTTGCCGCCGCGCAGGCTGAAGCGGATGGGCACTCCGGCGAGATCGAAGCTCTCACGAAGGCCATTCATCAGATAGCGGACGTAGCTCTCCGGCATCTTGGAGAGCTGGTTGCCGAAGATCGCGAATGTGGGCGGGCGGGCGCTGGCCTGCGTGGCATAGCGGATCTTGATGCGCCGGCCGGACGGGGCCGGTGGTGGATTGCGCTCGATGGCGCCTTCCAGCCAGCGGTTGACCTGGCTCGTCGGAATGCGGCTGTTCCACCGCTCCATCGCCTTGAGCACCGTTTCCAGCAGCTTGTCGATGCCGCGCTCCTGCTTTGAGGAGAGCGTCACCACCGGAACGCCACGGATTTCCGGGAGAACGTCCTCGAGGTCGCTCAGGACGTCCTTGAGCTTCTTCTGCTTCTCTTCGACGAGATCCCATTTGGAGAGCGCGAGCACCACGGCGCGGCCCTCGCGCGCGACGAGGTCGCACAGCGCCAGGTCCTGCCGCTCGATGGGGAGCGAGGCGTCGATCAGCACGACGACGCATTCGGCAAAGCGGATGGCCCGCAGCGCATCCGAGACGGCCAGCTTCTCGATCTTGCCGACGACCCGGGATTTCCTGCGGATTCCCGCCGTGTCCCAGAGCTTGATCCTTTGGCCGCGCCACTCGAATTCAGACGAGATCGCATCACGCGTGATGCCGGCTTCGGGGCCGGTGAGCATGCGCTCCTCGCCGAGGATCGTGTTGACGAGCGTGGACTTGCCCGCGTTGGGCTGGCCGATGATGGCAAGCCGCAGGGGACCGTCTGCGCGGTCTTCTCCCTCCTGCTCCTCATTCGCCTTTTCCTCAGTGAAGGGAAGAAGCGCGTCATAGAGGAGGTCGAGGCCCTCTCCGTGTTCGGCGGAGATCGGCAGTGGCTCGCCGAAGCCCAGTTCGAAGGCTTCGAGGATGCCTGCTTCGTGACCCCTGCCCTCCGCCTTGTTGGCCACCAGGATCACGGGCTTGCCGCGGCGGCGAACCCGGCCGGCGAATTCGCGGTCGGTGGGTGTGACGCCCGCGCGGGCGTCGATCACGAAGAGCACGACGTCGGAATCGTCGACGGCGGTTTCAGCCTGCGCGCTCATACGCGCTTCGAGGCTGTCGCCCTTGATGTCGTCGAGGCCTGCAGTGTCGAAGATGCGGAAACGGAGGTCACCCAGCCTGGCCTCACCCTCGCGCCGGTCACGCGTGACGCCGGGCTGGTCGTCGACCAGTGCGATCTTGCGTCCGACGAGGCGGTTGAAGAGAGTGGATTTGCCAACGTTGGGCCGCCCCATGATGGCGACGGTGGCTGTCATTGCGGATCGCTGAATGTGTCGCCCGAAGTACCCGGCGGCTTGCAGGCGGCATCGTCTGGCGCGCAGTAGGTTTCATTGCCGCCCGTGGCGGCACTGGCCGAACCCGCGGAGGAGCCGACGGCGACGTCCTGCTTTTCCGGAAACTGCGTGCGGCCGGGAATGGCCTCCTCACGCTTGCCGGGCAGCACCGTATCATCGGTTTGGCCGGTGAGGCTGTTGAAGGTGCTGCAGCCTGACAGCAGCGCCAGGCCAGCAGCGGCCAGCACGGCTTTCGTGAGTATTCTCATTTGGGGGCCACCAGGGGCTGGAGGAGTTGCGCCATCATCTGCGCGCGCTGGCGGAGGGCGGGCGGGGTTTCGGGATCGCCGAGCATGGCTTGCACCTGCCGGTCTGCGCCCTGATAGTCCTTGAGACGCCACTGCACCGAGGCCAGCGTTTCGCGCGCCACATGACGCCAAGGATTGCCCTCGGCGTCGAAAGGCTTCAGGCGCGCCTCGATGTCGGCGAAAGCCGCCGTATCCGCCAGTGCCGCGGCGGCGCGGACCCGGGCGAGGTCGCGAAGGGCCTGATCGGCCGAACCATTGGCCGCCACCTCATCATAGATCTTCACCGCGTCTGCCGTCTTGCCCTGGGAGACAAGCAACGACGCCTCGCGCAGGCTGGCGAGGACGGCAAAGCCCGGATGGGTGATGGTATCGAACTGCTTCAGCGCCTCGTCGGCTTTGCCGGAGGAGGCGAGTTCGGCAGCCGAGAAGAAGCCGTCACCAGCTGCCTCCGACTGCTTCTGCTGCCAGTAGCGCCAGCCCTGAACACCGCCGACGCCGAGGATTACGAGAAGGCATACGGCGATCAGGAGATTGCCGTAGCGGGCCCAAAGTTTCTTGAACTGTTCCTGGCGGACCTCTTCGTCCACCTCACGAAACAGGGATTCGTCGCTCAAAGCTGCGGGCTCCTCAAATCAGCCGTATGAATGGAACCCGGCGTAAATCAGCGGCAGGGCCAAATCAAGGCGATTCAGCCTCGCTGCCGCGCGTTCACGCCTGAATAGATGGCCTGCATCACCCGGCTGCTCTCTCGCCGGTAGAGCAGCCAGAAAGCGGCTGCGATCCCGGAAACGCCACAGAGGAAACCCGCGAATTCGAAAAGCATGCCTGCCGCCCCAGCCTGTATACCAGTGGCAATGTAGACCCAGGATTGGTTAACATCCTCTTTACGGCAGGATCGGAAATCCGGGAGAAAGTGTTCACCCTACCCGAAATGAGGCGAGGAGCCCCCCATCCGCCCGTTCGGCGACGAGGGAGTGGAACGCCCACAATCCGGGATTGTCCGCCTTGAAGAACAGGGACAGCGTTCCGCCCGCCGGGATGACGGCGGTGTCCTGAAAGGCGGTCGTATCCTCCTCCCCTGACACTTGCCAGGCGTGGCCATGGATATGGATCGGCTGGGCGAAGGCCGTGCCGTTGGCCACGTCGAGGCGCAGGGTTTCTCCCAAGGCGGCGGTGAAGGCCGGTTCCGGCGATGGGCCCGCAACACCGTTGACGGCCCATCCCTTCCCGTTCTCGAGGAGCGTTCGGAGGTCGCGTTCGGCACCGTTCAGCACGGCGGAGGTGAGCCCGCCCCTGATGCCGCCCTGCAGGGTGAGGGCGATGGCGCGCACATCTTCCGTGATCTCGGGCTTCGGAACGGGGTTGGGAGGAAGGGCGAAGTTATCGGGCAGCGCGGCGGGCGAGCCCCTCTGCCCCGCCACGAGATAGCCGATCTCCACCACGTCCTCGAACAGATCGAGCGCCAGGCGGATATCGCCCTCCTCCCCGCTGACCAGGAGATCGGCGCGCTGGCCGGGCGCCAGCGACAACGCCTTGCCATGGAGCGATTCCGGCTTCCGCGGCTGGCCGTCCCGCGCGATGAGCAGCGGATCATAGCCCTTGAACAGCAGGTTCATGGTCCGGACATTGGCAGCGTTGACGATCCGGAGGCGGGTGTAGCCGTCCCTGCCGATCGGCAGGCGGGGGCGAAACAGGTTGTTGACGGTGAACCAGTTGCCGAGGCGGCCTTCGCCCACCATGGCCTCGATATCACCGAATTGCTCTTCGACGGCGCCACCTTCGCCGAGTTTCCAGTCGTCGAGCACGACGACGAGATCGGTGAGGCCATCCAGCGGCTCCGCCTCCTCCACGATGAGGATGGCGGAAAGCCCCATGTCGCGCAGGCGCGACTGGTCCGCCATGGGGGCGAGCCAGAAGGTTCCGGCATCAGGGGGCGTGAACACGCAATCGAACGCCTCGTCCGCGCCGGGCAGCAAGTTGAAGGTCGTGAGGTCGGACGGGCCGCGCACACCGAAGAAATGCAGCCAGATTTCCCGGTCGAGATCGTTGATGATGCGGAGCTTCAGTTCCTGGCCCTGCCGGGCGCGGATCACGGCGGGCCCGGGGCCGGAACCGAGGAGCCAGGCCTCCGTCTGTCCGGCGCCGTCTTCGAGAAGGCCCAGGCGGGTTTGCTTCGCCCGCAGTTCGATGAAGCCGTCTGCCGTCAGCGTCTGTGCCACGGCAAGCCGTGCCATGCCCGCCAGCGCCACCGCACTTCCCATAAATTCCCGACGCGTGACAGGCATGTCCGCCCCCTCTCGTTACGGAACGAAGCTATGGAGGGTCTGTGGCGGCAAGATGATGGCTCCCCATGCGCAGGCGTGCGCCCCGGTATACTAGTCCTTCATCTCATAGGTGTTCTCGGGCGCGGGGAAGCTCCGGGCGCGCACTTCCTCGGCATAGGAGCGGATGGCGCCCTCGATGGCCGCGCCCACCTTGCCGAACTCCTTCACGAATTTGGGAACGCGCGGGCTGAGGCCCAGCATGTCCTCCATCACCAGGATTTGCCCGTCGCAGGCAGGCGAGGCACCGATGCCGATGGTGGGGATCGGCACGTTGCTGGTGATGCGGGCCGCCAGGGGCTCGGCGATGGCCTCCAGCACCACGGCGAAGGCGCCGGCCTCGGTGACGGCCTGAGCATCCTCCTCGATGATGGCCCATTGTTCACGCGTGCGGCCTTGCGTCTTGAAGCCGCCCAGGATGTTGATCGACTGCGGGGTGAGGCCGATGTGGGCCATGACGGGTATGCCGCGCTCGGAGAGGAAGCGGATGGTTTCCGCCATGCGCTTGCCGCCTTCGAGCTTGATGGCGCCGCACTGGGTTTCCTTCATCACCATCGCGGCGTTGCGGAAGGCCTGGGCGGGGCTTTCCTCATAGGAGCCGAAGGGCATGTCGACCACGACCAGTGCTCGCTTGGCCCCCCGCATCACCGCGCGGCCATGCAGGATCATGAGGTCGAGCGGCACGGGAAGGGTCGACTCGAAGCCGTGCATGACCATGCCGAGCGAATCGCCCACCAGCAGGAAATCCACGTATTTGTCGGCGATCGCCGCCGTGTGGGCATGATAGGCGGTGAGCGACACGATGGGGTCCTTCCCCTTTCGCGCCGTGATCTCGGGCGCCGTGATGCGGCGCGGGGCGACATGCTGTGACATGGGCCGAAAGCCTAGTCCCGCCACGTCTGCCCGGCAAGTGGCAGGCTCGCTCAGCCGAGTTGCACCAGCTGCACCCCGATGAGCGCGCCGTGGAGCTGCGCCATGACGCCATAGAGCGCGATGCCCATGACCACCGAGAGCAGGTCATGGCCGTCGCGCACTTCCGGCGACGGGCGGACGCCGTTCATCACCCCGATCACGATATGGGCCACCGCATAGGCGAGGAATCCGCCGAACAGGATGACACTCGCCATGTCGCCGTTGGCGAGGAGATGACCCGTGGCCCAGAAAATCACCGCGAAGGCCATCGGAAAGCGCAGCTTCTGGCGGAGTCTGCCGCGGAAGATGAAGATGCCGAGGCAGATGAAGGCGATCAGCGTCAGCAGGAAGTTGGCGTGCCGGCCCCACTCCGGCGGATCATAGACGTGCACGAAGTCCGAGGCGCGCCAGCCGAGAACGATGATCGCGATGCCGGCGAGCGAGGCGATGCCGAAGAGCGGGCCATAGGCCCTTTCGCCCACGCGCGCCTTGAGCTTGGCCTTGAGGGACGGCACCGCCGCCACGAGATGCATGAGGGCGGTGAGGAGGACGCCGATGAAGAGCAGGATCATCCGGCCACCGGCACGTTGAGGACGTAAGGGTGGAAGCCGAAGAGGAAGACCAGGTAGAGCACCAGCCCGATGACCACCGCCAGCACATCCGACCGGACGCGCGGAATGTAGACCGGCCGCTTGCCGCGGATTTCGGACATCACGATATCGGCGAGGCCGACGACCAGGAATGTGCCGAACAACCAGACATCGGCCCGCTGGCCATTGACCAGCAGGTGGCCAGCCGCCCACAGGGCGATGCCGATCGACATGGGATTGTGCAGCCACTTCTTGAGGTAGCCCTTGCCATGCGACGCGCCGATCAGGATGAAGGCCAGGAGCACCAGCAGCATGGTGAGATGGCGCATCTCATACCAGCCTTCATAGAGGAGATCGGCCGTCGCGGGGCCTGACCGCGACCGGCTGTAGCCGACGACCATCAGCACGAGACCTGCGAGCGACACGAGGGCATAGGCACCCTTCCAGGGCTTTTCGCCGAGCTGTGCCTTGAAGCTGTCGCGCAGCCCGGGGAACAGGATGGAAAACAGGTGGCTGCCACCGAAGAGCAGGCAACCGATATATAGCAGTGTCATGAAGCACTCCTTCTCCCGACCCGGGCTTGTGCCAGATTATGCGCGCCGTTCCAAGCGCGCAGGCCCGGTGAGCTGAGCGGGGCCGCGCGAGGTGTACTCAACCGCGCAGCCATGTTACATGACAAATGCAAAAAAGATTCTCCAAGGAGTTGTTCATGACAGAGCCGCTGACCGCTCTTGCCGGCGCACAGGCCCGGCAGGCGAACTGTCCCTGAGAGAGGCCTGATGGCCGCCCCCGCGACCGTTTTCATCGTCTGCTCCGACCAGGCGCGCAACGGTAAGACGCTGTTGGCGCGGGTACTCGTCGATTTCCTGCTGATGGAAGGCCGCGATCCCTTCTGCTTCGACCTGGCCCATCCCACGGGCGCGCTGCGCGCCTACTTCCCCGGGCGCACGGCACTGGTGGACTTCAGCCAGGCTGATGGCCAGGCGAAGGTGTTCGACACGATCCTGACCCGCGCCGGCCGTGACTACGTGATCGACGTTCCGGCGATGCACCTTGCGCGATTCTGCGAGCTTGCCGGGGCGCGGAAGTTCCCCGCAAGCCTGCAGGCCAAGGACTTCCGCACCGCAGCATTGTTCATCGTCGACCGGGAGGAGAAATCGCTGAGGACGGCCATCACCGTGGAAGAGATCCTGGTTCCGGATCTCTTCGTGCCGGTGGCGAACCGCTTCATCGGCTCGGCCCTCCCCGACGGTGTGCCCGGCCCCGTTCTGGTCATGGAGGGGCTGGAGCCCGAACTCCACGCCGTGGTCTCGAACCGGCGCTTCTCGCTCCGCGTCTTCATGCTGGGGGACGACTCGGCCGTTCCCCTGCGCCTCAGGATCAGCCTCAAGAACTTCCTGCACGGCCTGGTCGCCGGCATGCGCGAATTCCAGCCCGCCCTCAGCCTGCAGACCCTGCGGGAAACCGCGCTCTGAAATTTGCGCTCCGTCCGCTTTGCGGGCGATTCCACCCGTTCGCGCGATGCGCTAGGTTCCAGTCTGGCAGAAAACAACTTGGAGACGTGCGATGAAGATCCTGAGAAGCCTGCTGATTGCCGCCGCCCTGGTGAGCGCCCCTCTTGCGGCGGCTCCCGTCGCCGTGGCCCAGGTCAGCGCGATCGACTACCAGATGGCCACATCGGCCATCCTGGGGGCGGGTAGCCGTGCGGCGAAGGTGAAGGCCATCAAGCGCGTTCCCAGCGTCGGTGTCATCCGCCTCGATTTCTATACTGTTCCCCGCTTTTCCTCAGACCTGCCGGACCCGGCAGAATTCAAGATCCTGGCGCGCAAGAACGCGGCAGGCGTCGCCAGGCTGCAGAGGGCGCTGCAGGCCAATCCGGTCACCCGCGCCGCCCTCTCCAAGCATGGCGTGGACGTCGACCAGGTGGCAGGGGCTCAGATCTCCTCGAATGGTTCGCTGCGGCTCTACATCTTCTCCCGCTGGGACGTGCTGCGCTGAGGGGGGCTCCTCACAGGCTGCGCGCCAGCGCCTCGAGCTGTTCCGTGGCCTTGGCCCAGCCTTCATGGAAACCCATTTCCTCGTGGCGGTCCCGGTCTTCCGCGGACCAGTGGCGGACGCGCGCGGTGTAGCGCGTCTTTCCGGCCTCATCGGCGAAGGTGACGGTCGCGGTCATGAATGGCTTTGGCGACGGGCGCCAGGCCTCCGTATAGGCATCGGTGAAGACCAGACGTTCCCCTGGCACCACATCCAGAAAGACCCCCCGATTGGGGAATTCCTCTCCGTTGGGGCCGCGGAACAGCATGTAGCTGGAGCCACCGGGACGGACGTTCACCTCGACCACCGGCGTCGTCCAGGGTCGCGGCGTAAACCATTGCTTGATGAGGTCCGGCTCGGTCCAGCAGCGCCACAGGGCGGATCGCGGCGCATCGACGAGCCGCGTCAGGGAGAGTTCGTGGTTGGTGTCGGTCATTGGGGCTTGCTCCTGAAGACACAGACGCCGCCCCGCCCGGATCATGCGGCATTCCCGGCAGGGCGCAAGCAGATTGTGCGGGCCTGTACAGTGGAGGCCAGGCCAGCCCCTTATGAATGGCAAGACGATTCCACAACCAAGGAGAATGATCATGGGTGTGAGCTTCAGATTGAGGACTGCCGCCTGCGCGTTGCTGGCGCTCGTGCTGGTGATGCTGCAGCCGTCGGCCGGGCGGGCGGAGGACCCCCTGCCCTCCTGGAACGAGGGGGCGGCCAAATCCGCCATCATCTCCTTCGTGGAGCGTGCAACGGCCGAGAATACGCCCGATTTCATCCCGGCGGCGGAGCGCATTGCGGTCTTCGACAATGACGGAACACTGTGGCCTGAAAATCCCGTGCCGTTCCAGCTCGCCTTTGCCATGGACGAGATCAAGCGGCTGGTGGCGGAGAAGCCCGAACTGAAGGATGACCCGATGGTGAGGGCGCTGCTCGAAGGGGACTTCGGCAAGCTCCTCGAGGGGCCGCACCATGACGGGCTCATGCACATCGTGGCGCTGACCCATGCCGGCATGACCACGGAAGCCTTCGACCGCCGCGTGGGAGACTGGATCGCCACGGCGAAGCACCCGGCATTCGGCAAGACCTATGACCAGCTGACCTACCAGCCGATGCAGGAGGTGATGCGCTATCTCCGCGCCAACGGGTTCAAGACCTTCATCGTCTCTGGCGGCGGGGCCGATTTCATGCGGGTGTGGAGCGAGCGCGTCTACGGCATCCCGCCCGAGCAGGTGGTGGGCTCCACCAACGGCTTGCGCTACGAGCTGCGGGACACGGGGCCGGTCCTCGTCAAGACGATGGATCACATCTTCGTGGACGACAAGGCGGGCAAGCCCGTGGGTATCCACCAGTTCATCGGGCGCCGCCCCGTGGCCGTGTTCGGTAACAGCGACGGCGACAAGGCGATGCTGGAATATGGCACCATCGGAAACCCGCGGCCCAGCCTCGGGGTGATCGTTCACCACACGGATGGCGCACGTGAATACCAGTACGATGCGCAGCCCAAGAGCAGCGGAAAGCTGGTAGAGGCACTGAAGGACGCGCCGCAGCGCGGGTGGACCGTCGTCAGCATGAAGGATGACTGGAAGGTGATCTTCTCCTCACCCTGAACGCGGCGGGGCCGTTCGATCCGGACGGCTTCCGCTGTCGGCCTGCCGCGCTCTGTCGCCTTGGCGGCAGATCACACCGGCCGTTCCGCCGGGGTGCGGAACGGTCCGTGCGATATCCGGCATTCACCCCCGAAAAGAGGAACCGTTCTCCCTCGTTAGCGATTCTCCAGCGTGCAGGCCGCGACGGAAGCCATGCGCCGGCCCGGCTCATGGCCGGTTCACGCGGCCGCCTCGATGCCTCCAGCTTCATCGATCACCAGGAGATTGACATGAAACTCTACACGACAGCCGCTATTGGCATTTCCCTGCTCTGTAGCGTGTCCATTCCGGCTCTGGCGCAAAGCTCGCAGGAAAGCTGCACACGCCTGCAGCAGGTGACGGAACAGAACCGGACACGCTTCAATCCGGAATGGGTGAGGCAGGCCGAGAAGGTGATCCAGTCCCGCGACGAGACGAACTGCCAGCGCTACGCGGAACAGGCGGACGGTGCCGCCAAGCAGTTGGACCAGCAGGCCGCGAACGGGCAGCAGCAGACGACGGAACAACAATCCCAGAAGACGGCCCAGCAGACCACGAAGCAGTCCGAACAGTTGAAGCAGGACCAGCAGGCACAGACCACTGAGCAGGCAAAAGGCCAACAGCAAGGCCAGAGCGCGGAGGCCGCGGGCGGGCAGATCATGGTCACGCAGCCGCAGCCGGAAGTGACGATCCAGCAGCAGGCGCCGCAGGTGGAGGTGGTCCAGCCGCAGTCGCGGGTGAGCGTCAACCAGCAGCAGCCGCAGATCCTCGTGCGGCAGGCGCCGCCCACCGTGCGGGTGCAGACGCCGCAGCCCGTGATCACCATCGACCAGCCGGAACCGGAAATCATCGTGCGCATGCCGCCGCCGCAGGTGGCCGTGACCACACCGGAGCCGCGGGTGCGCGTCTCACAGGCCCAGCCCGAGGTGCAGGTGAAACAGGGGCAGCCACAGGTGCAGGTGCAGATGGAACAGCCCGAGGTGAAGGTGCAGCAGGACCGGCAGGCCACGGTCAACGTGCAGCGCCAGCAGCCTGTGGTGGAACTGCAGCAGCAGGGCAAGGCTGAGGTGCAGGTCAGCCAGCAGCAGCCGCAGGTGACCTATGAGGCCGCAAAGCCGCGCGTGCAGGTGGAGCAGGCTGGCGAGCCCAAGGTGGAGTTCCGCCAGAGCGGCCAGGCCCAGGTCAAGGTCGAGCAGATGGAAGGCCAGCAGCAGGCGTCCAACGCTGGGCAACAGGCTGAAGACCAGCCCACCGGCAGCACCAGCCGCGCCGGCCTCAGCGAGCAGGATCGCGAACGCATCGGCGTGATGGAGGCCAGCCAGCAAGCGGGAGCCGCTGCCCAGGTGCCCGCCTCGCTGCTGCTCAACAAGCCCGTCGTCAACAAGGACGGGGAGAAGCTCGGCACCGTCAAGGCCATCCGGCGCCAGGGCGACCAGGACTTCGTGGTGATCGACCACGGCGGCAGCCTGAGCCTGGCCCAGACGGACATCATGGTGCCCGCCCAGCGCATGGCGGTGGACAAGCAGGGCCGCATCACCCTTCTCGGTCTGACGCAGCAGGACTTCAAGGCGCTGCCGCAGCTGAAGGTGAACACGGGCGAAGAGGTCAAGGCCGACCAGCAGGTCAGAATCTCACAGGCCCGGCCGTAACGCCAGCAAAGGAGGGCCCGCTCCGGCGGGCCCTTTCTATTTCCCCAGAAACGAAAACGCCACGCGGCGGCAGCCGCGTAGCGCTTGGGTCAGCCGTGAAGGCTACTCAGCGATTCGAGCGGCGTGTCCAGTCGTCGATCTCGCTGTCGGCCTGGTCCTTGCCGTAGCCATAGTACCGCTGCAGACGGCCGCTCAGTTCGTCACGGCGGCCATTGATATAGGTCAGGTCGTCGTCCGTGAGCTTGCCCCATTGCTGCTTGGCTTTGCCCATGAACTCCTTCCAGTTCCCTTCGATACGATCCCAATTCATGTGTAACCTCCTGTTTCGCGAACAGCGCCCAATGGCGCGGGACAGTCTTTGAACGGCCTGGCCCCGGCAGTGTTCCCCTCAGGGCTGCTCCTGGCCCGGGCGCCCCGCGGCAGCCCCAGCGCGCCGCGCCTCTGCCTTGTCGATTTCGAGTTGCAGGAAGAAGTTGAGCGCTGTCCGGATGGTGGCGATCGCGGCGAGCTGCCCGATCTCCGCCCAGCTGGGCGCCACGGCGGTGCGCAGGATGTCCGCCGCAAGCAGGAATTCCAGCGACAGCGCCAGCCAGCGGCCGAGCCTCAGGCGCACGTCCTCCTTCGCCTCATGAGACAGCGCGGTGCGCGACGGGAGGACATCCCTGAACAGCAGCAGCCCGGTCCGCACGACCGCTTCGACAACCGCGATCGCGATTATGAGAGCGGCGACACCCTCGGTAACCGCCGATAGCCAGACCGCCAGGGATTTCACCGTTTCGTGCAAGATCATGCGTCCTGCAGGCAGGCGCCGCCTATATGACCCGCCCCATGGAAAAACCCGTCGCCAGGTGCTTGCGCGCGAAGATGATGAGCACGAGGCCGGGCAGCAGCCCGATGACGCTCGCCGCGGACAGCAGCGCGATATCACCCGTCATGACCCCGGCCGCGCGCGTCATGATGCCGGCGATGGGTTTTGCGTCGATGGTGGTCAGCGCGTTCGCCAGCATGTACTCGATCCAGGAAAACATGAAGCAGAAGAAGGCGGCGACGGCGATGCCGGGCGCGATCTGCGGAATGAGGATCCGCCGCATGAAGGATGGCAAGCTGTGCCCGTCTATGCGCGCACTTTCATCCATCTCGCGCGGAATGGCCGAGATGAAGCCTTCGAGAATCCAGATCGCGAGGGGCACGTTGAAGAAGCAGTGCGCGATGGCGACGGCGATGTGGGTGTCGATGAGGCCAAGATCCGAGAATATCTGCACAAAGGGCGCGAGGAGGATCGCCGGCGCCATCATCCGGAACATCAGGAGGCCGAAGAACAGCGCCCTGTGGCCGAAGAAATCATGCCGGGAGAAGGCATAAGCCGCCGGCAGCGCCACGCCCACCGAGATCACGACATTCAGCACGACATAGATGATTGCATTGACGTAGCCGAGGTACCAGTCCGGATCGCTGAGGATGAGCGCATAGTTGGAAAGGCTGAATTCATGCGGATAGAAGGTCAGTTCCCCGCCGATCTCGGCATTGGTCTTGAAGCTCATCACCACGAGCCAGTAGACCGGCGTCATCAGCAGCGCCACATAGACGATGGGCGCGAGCGGGAGGCGCTGCTTCATGCCGGCCTTCCGCGCTTCGGCACGATGAGGGTGAAGAACGTCCCGGAAATCGCAAGCACGATCCCGAGGTAGATGACCGACATGGCGCCTCCCTCCCCGAGGTCGAACTGGATCGTGGCGATCTGGATGAGCTCATGGGAGAGGAAGGTCGTCGAGACGCCCGGGCCGCCGCGCGTGACGACATAGGCCTCCGCATAGATCATGAAACTGTCCATCAGCCGCAGCAGCACGGCAATGAGCAGGACGAGGCGCAGACGCGGCAGCTGGATGTGGCGGAACACCGCCCAGGCGCCCGCACCGTCGATCCGCGCGGCCTGGTAATAAGCCTGCGGAATGGCGCGGAGCCCGGCGTAGCAGAGGAGGACGACGAGGCTCGTCCAGTGCCATGCGTCCATGAGGAGAAGCGTGGCCCATACGACCACGGGGTTGTTCATGTCGTATTCGACGCCCAGCCCGGCAAAGAGCGCATGGAGTAGGCCGATGCCCGGCAAGGTCAGCACCTTCCACAGATAGCCCACGACGATCTGCGGCGCGAGCAGCGGGATGGCGAGCAGCACGATCAGGATATTCGCGAGCGCGCCCGAAGGCGGCAGGCGCAGCGCGATCCAGATGCCGAGCGGCACTTCGACCAGCAGCACGAGTGCGGAAAAGCCAAGGCTCCGCGCCAGCGCCCACCAGAACTCAGGCGAGGACAGGACGCTGAGATACCATTGCGGCCCGACCCAGACGAAGCTGTTGCCGGCGAATGTGTCATGAACCGAATAGAAGGCGACGAAGGCCGCGGGCACGACCCCGCTCACCACCATCACGAGCAGGGCCGGAAAGAGCAGTGCCCAGTGCGTGAGGCGGTCCGACATGAGGTGAAGGATGCCCCCTTCGCGCCGAGTCCGTCAAGCAGGACGACCCTCAGTAGTGGGGAGGCGGTTTCTCCTGGCCCTCGCCGCGCAAGCGGCTTGCCTCATCGAATTCGTCGCGAAGTTCCGACACCCGCCTCTCCAGCGCGTCGATCTTGCGCCACTGGGCGACGACCATCTCGTTCAGGTCGGCAATCACCTTTTCCTGCTCCGCGAGGCGGACCTCGAGTTCGGCGATGCGGATGTCCGCGTCCGGGGCGGGCATCGGGGTCACTCCCACTCGATCGTGCCGGGGGGCTTGCTCGTCACGTCATAGACGACGCGGGAGACACCACGCACCTCGTTGATGATGCGGGTGGCGACGCGGGCGAGGAAGGCGTGGTCGAAGGGATAGCTTTCCGCCGTCATGCCGTCCGTCGAGGTCACGGCGCGAAGCCCCAGCACGCGGTCATAGGTGCGGCCATCGCCCATCACGCCCACGGTGCGCACCGGCAGCAGCACGGCGAAGGCCTGCCAGATCGCGTCATAGAGACCGGCCTTGCGGATTTCGTCGAGATAGATCGCATCCGCCTTGCGCAGGATGTCGAGCTTCTCCTGCGTGATATCGTCATGCGGGATGCGAATGGCGAGACCGGGGCCGGGGAACGGGTGGCGGCCAACGAAATGCTGCGGCAGGCCCAGCTCCTGCCCCAGCAGGCGCACCTCGTCCTTGAAGAGTTCGCGCAAGGGTTCCACGAGCTTCATGTTCATGCGCTCGGGCAGGCCGCCCACATTGTGGTGGGACTTGATGGTGACGGACGGGCCGCCGGTGAAGGAGACGCTCTCGATCACGTCAGGGTAGAGCGTGCCCTGCGCCAGGAAAGCCGCGCCGCCGATCTTCTTCGCTTCCGCCTCGAAGACGTCGATGAAAAGCTTGCCGATGGTCTTGCGCTTCTTTTCCGGGTCGGTGACGCCCGCCAGAGCGTCGAGGAACATCTTCGAGGCGTCGACGTGGACGAGCGGGATGTTGTAGGCCTCGCGGAACAGCTTCACGACCTCGTCCGCCTCGTTCAGGCGCATCAGGCCGTGATCGACGAAGATGCAGGTGAGCTGCTCTCCGATCGCCTCATGGATGAGGACGGCGGTGACGGCGGAATCGACCCCGCCGGAGAGGCCGCAGATCACCCGGTCGAAGCCCACCTGCTTCTTGATCTTGTGCACCATCTCCGACTTGAAGTGCGCCATGGACCAGTCGCCCTTGCAGCCGCAGATCTCGAGCGCGAAGTTGCGCAGCAGCCTGGCACCGTCCGGCGTGTGGACGACCTCCATGTGGAACTGGGTGGCGTAGAACTGGCGGTGCTCGTCGGCGATGGCCGCGAAGGGAGCCCCCTCGGAGGTTGCCACCACCTTGAAGCCCTCCGGAATGGCGGTGACGCGGTCACCGTGGCTCATCCAGACCTGGTGGCGCTCGCCCTTCTCCCAGACGCCGTCGAACAGGGCGTTGGGCTCCTTCACCTCGACATAGGCCTTGCCGAATTCCCGGTGGTCCGAGGGTTCGACCCTGCCGCCCAACTGGGCGCACATGGTCTGCTCGCCGTAGCAGATGCCGAGCACGGGAAGGCCGCGGGTGAACACGCGCTCCGGCGCCCGGGGGCTGCCGCCCTCATGCACGGAGGCCGGGCCGCCCGACAGGATGATGCCCTTGAGCCCCGGCCAGTCCAGCGCCTTTTCGGCCGACTGGAAGGGGACGATCTCCGAATAGACCCCCGCCTCGCGGATGCGCCGGGCGATGAGCTGGGTGACCTGGGAGCCGAAGTCGATGATGAGGATACGGTCTTGCATGGCGGGTCTTTAAGGTCCGCCGCCGGAGTCTGCAAGATGGGCCTTCACCCCCCGCGATCAGCCGGTGGCGATATCCCACAGCAGCTTGACGTTGAGGCTGATGATGATGAGTGCGATCACCGCCGCGACGGCGGTGAGCCAGAGGGGTGACGCGAGGGCGCCCATTTTCGCCTTGTCCCGCGTGAACATGACCAGCGGCACGATGGCGAAGGGAAGCTGGAAGGCCAGCACCACCTGGCTGAGGATCAGCAGCATGCCGGTGCCCTCGGCGCCATACCAGAGGGTGACGGCGGCGGCCGGCACGATGGCCACGATGCGGGTGATGAGGCGGCGCATCCAGGCGGGCAGCCGGATGTCGAGGAAGCCCTCCATCACGATCTGGCCGGCCATGGTGGCCGTCACCGTGGAGTTGAGCCCGCAGCACAAGAGCGCGATGGCGAAAAGCTTGGGGGCGAGGAGCGAACCCACCAGCGGCGCCAGCATGGAATGCGCCTCGCCGATCTCGGCAACGCTGGTGTGGCCGCCGGCATAGAAGGTGGCGGCGGCGAGGATCAGGATCGAGGCGTTGACGAGCAGCGCGAACATCAGCGCCACGGTCGAATCCCAGGTGGCGAAGCGCAGCGCCTCGCGCTTTTCAGGCAGAGTCTCGCCATAGGCCCGGGTCTGGACGATGCCGGAATGGAGGTAGAGGTTGTGGGGCATGACCGTGGCGCCGATGATGCCGAGCGCCAGATAGAGCATGGCCGGGTTCTTGACGATCTCCACTGTCGGCGCGAAGCCCCGGATGACCTGGCCCCAATCCGGGTCCGCCAGCGCGATCTGGAGGAAGAAGCAGACGAAGATGACGCCGAGGAGCGTGATGATGAAGGCCTCGATCCAGCGGAAGCCCAGGCGCTGGAGCCACAGGATCAGGAACACGTCGAGCGCGGTGATGATGACGCCAAGCTCGAGCGGGATACCGAACAGCAGGTTGAGGCCGATGGCGGTGCCCACCACCTCCGCGATGTCGGTCGCGATGATGGCGATTTCGGCGAAGAGCCAGAGCACCCAGGCGACGGAGCGCGGATAGGCGTCGCGGCAGGCTTGCGCCAGGTCCCTGCCCGACCCGATGGCGAGGCGCGAGCACAGCGACTGCAGGATGATGGCCATGATGTTGGACATCAGCGCCACGGCCAGCAGCGCATAGCCGAACTGGGCGCCACCCGCGATGGAAGTGGCCCAGTTTCCGGGGTCCATGTAGCCCACGGCGACGAGATAGCCCGGCCCCACGAAGGCCATGGCGCGGCGCAGCTTCGAGCCCTTCTGCCCGACGTGGATGGAGCGGAACACGTCGACGAGCGGCGGCTCACCCCGCGCGCGCCGCCATCCGGCCTCGCCCACGTTCACTTCGGCAGACGTCATGGCATCCTCCCGCATGCTGTAAAGTTTAGCATTGGCTAAACCTATTGCAACAGAGTAATTCCGGCGGGTGAGAGGGAGTTCCATCGTGGCGCAGCGTGCCAAGAAGCCAGGGGCGGCCAAGATCCGCTCGGCGGCCTTCCGCCGGATCAGGGCCGACCATTCGTCGGAACTGGCGGAAGACTATGTGGAACTCATCGCCGACCTGATCGACGAGAAGGGCGAGGCGCGCGGCTCGGACGTGGCGCTCCGGCTGGGCGTGGCCAACGCCACCGTGGTGAAGACGCTGAAGCGCCTCCAGGACATGGGCCTGGTGACGCAGGAGCCCTACCGGTCCATCTTCCTCACCGGCGATGGCTGGAAGATGGCCGAGGACGGCCGCCGCAGGCACAGGATCGTGGAGAGCTTCCTCCTCGCGCTCGGCGTGTCCGAGGAGACGGCGCGGATCGACTCCGAGGGAATCGAGCACCATGTGAGCGAGGAAACGCTCAGGGCCATGGCGCGCTTCCTGGCGCGCAAGGCAATTTAGAACGATGACAATCAGCAGGGGCGTGACTCGTCCTTGGTGAGGGTTGCATTTGCCCCTCGCGGAGAAAGTGGGAGGCGCGGGCGCTGCCCGGCGCGGTGTGCTGATCCG